>Ga0307515_10015422_pt1 | contig 14079 bp, 15 predicted proteins | sample 17_EM_MG_FD_194513 | JGI IMG/M metagenome (GOLD analysis project Ga0307515, IMG submission 194513) | Populus trichocarpa ectomycorrhiza microbial communities from riparian zone in the Pacific Northwest, United States - 17_EM | ecosystem: Host-associated > Plants > Roots > Unclassified | place...
AAGCGGCATGGCCATCGTTTCTTTGGGTGGCTGGCTGTTGGAGCGTTGCCTTCAAGGCAGTCGGGACGGGATATCTCGCAAGACTGCAGGGATGGCTGTAGCATTTCTGCAGCGAAGTGTCCCGGCACTCGAATTTGCCGGCTGGCGCGCCGCTATCGCTTGGGAATTCCAGGCAATCCTGTTCATGGGCCCTCCCTGCCGGGCATCTGTATTAAAACGATCATACGTTTTTTTAATCGACTCGCAAGAGGATCAATCGCTTGCCGGCATTTTTGCCGGATTGGCTCGTTATGCCATTGAAATTCCTAGCATCTCATGCAATAATCATACGGTCGTTTGTATCTTTAGATAGAATTTTCTAAGCAATCGCGACCACCAACTCCCGGGGACCAGATGGCACGCACGATCGGCTCCTATGGCCCGAAGACGCTGGAAGCGATCCGCAAGGCGGGCCTCCGCCTCATCTTCGAACATGGCTATGCGGCGATGAGCCTGCGCGATCTTGCGGCCGAGGTCGGGATTCAGGTGGGATCGCTGTACAATCATATCAGCACCAAGCAGGAACTGCTGTTCGACCTGGTGCAGGATCACGTCAACGAACTGCTGCGCCAGCTCGATCTCGCGCTGGAGGGAAAGACCGGCCCGGAGGAAAAGCTGCGCGCCTTCGTCGCTTTCCACGTCACCTACCACATGAGCCGGAAACGCGAGGTCTTCATCGCCAATTCCGAACTGCGCAGCCTGGAGCCGAAGAACTACGACGCCATCGTGGCGCTGCGCGGCGCCTATGAGGCGCGCCTGACCCGGATCCTCAGCGAGGGGGTTTCCCAAGGCGCATTCGAAGTCGTCGACGTCAAGGTCGCGACCTTCGCAATCCTGGCGCTCCTGACCGGCATCTGCAACTGGTACCGGCCGGGCGGACGCCTGACCAAGGAGGCGATTGTCGCCGCGCACGAAAAGCTGGTGCTATCGGGTGTGGCGCCGCAGGCCGCGAGCACCCCTGCCCGCAGCACCCGCAAGCCGCGGCGCGTTGCAGCCGTCTAGAGCCCCGTTTCGATTGAATCGAAACGGGACTCTAGATTCTTTGTTTTGACGCGTTTTCTTTAGCGCGAACCGAGTCCACTTCGCTGGAAAACGCTATAGCAGCGACGGATATGAGAGCGCGGACCATGACAGCCAATCACGAGCTCGACGACATCGACCGGAAGATATTGGCCGAACTCCAGAAGGACGGACGCATCCGGATCAACGAACTGGCCAGTCGCGTCGGCCTGTCGCTGCCGCCTTGCCTGCGGCGCGTGCGGTCGCTGCGCGCCCGCGGCGTCATCACGGCGATCCGCGCCACCATCGACGAAAAGGTGCTCGGCTACGAGGTGGTGTCGTTCGTGTCGATCCAGCTGGCGAGCCAGGCCAAACCAACGATCGAGGCGTTCGAAGCCTCGATTGCGGCCTTGCCGCTCGTCCTGCAGAGCTGGCGCCTCTCCGGAGAAGCGGACTTTTTACTCAAATGCGTTGCGCCTGATGTCGAGGGCATGCATCAGCAGCTTCGGCAGTTTTCCGCGATGCCCGAGGTCCGGACCATCAGGACCATGCCGGTTCTCGGCGTCGCCAAGGATGTGCCGTTGCCGATGCCAGGGGATCCGGTGCTGCCCCCGGCAAAATGATCCCCGAACCGATCCCTGGCGTTTCGGCAACGCCTGATGCGTCCAGAACTTAGTGGGTCCAAGGCTCGCCGCGCCGAAACGCAAAATTGTCTGAATAGGCGACCTGGCGCTGCACGGAATCCTTGGGCTCGATCACCTGGTAGGCAATGCCCTTGCGCTCGCAATAGGCCACCGCGTCTTCCTTGCTGTCGAAGCGGAGCGTGAGCTGCTGCTTCATATCGCCGGACGAGGTCCAACCCATCAGGGGCTCGATCGCCCGCGGCTGCTCGGGCTCGTAATCAAGCTGCCACTCTCGGGTCTTGGCCCTGCCCGATTGCATCGCGTTTTTGGCGGGCTTAAAAATGCGTGCGGTCATGGATGGTCGGACCCCCGGAGATATGCGACATCAGATAGGCGACTTATAGACATGCGACTTTAAGACATAGGATTTGGTGGCGTTTGGCGGAAGCGGCCGGGATAGTATAGAGACACCTTTCAGGGAATGTGATCGGTGATTCCGTAACCCCGGATGTATCATTTTCGTATCGGTATAGTCACTATGCTGCACTGTGACAATGTCCGGCCGGCCCGCGGCCCAGACATCGTTCAAGGTATGGTTCGAGGCATGATTCAAGGCTTGGTCCGGCGGCACGATCTTCCCGAAAGCATCACTTCGAAACGGCTCCCATGAAAATCAACGCCACCCTGCCCGAAAAAGGACGCGACCTCCGGCTCGACCTGTTTCGCGGGGTCGCGAACTGGGCGATCTATCTGGATCACATCCCGGACAATGTCGTGAACTGGATCACGACCCGAAATTACGGCTTCAGCGACGCCGCCGACCTGTTCGTTTTCATTTCCGGCTACACCGCCTCCTTCGTCTACGCCCGGATGATGCTGGACCGAGGCTTCATCGTCGGCGCCACGCGGCTGACCAAGCGCGTCTGGCAGCTCTACGTCGCCCATATCATCCTGTTCGTCATTTATATCGCCTCGATCAGCTATCTGGCGCTGCGTTTTGGCGATTCCGAGCTCGTCAACGAGTTCAACGTCGTCGGACTGGTCGACAATGCGACCGAAACGCTGCGGCAGGGCCTGTTCCTGAAGTTCAAGCCGGTCAATCTCGACGTGCTGCCGCTCTATATCGTGCTGATGGGGCTGTTCCCGCCGGTGCTGTGGATGATGCTGCGCCAGCCCAACTGGACCATGGTCGCCGCGATCGTGCTGTGGCTGGTATCGCGGCAGACCGGCTGGAACCTGGCGGCCTATCCCGCCGGGACCTGGTACTTCAATCCGTTCGCCTGGCAAGTGCTGTTCGTATTCGGCTCCTGGTGCGCGCTCGGCGGTGCACGCAAGTCCGGGGCGATCATCAATCACCCGGTGACACTCTATTTCTGTATCGCCTATCTGATCTTGGGACTGGTCATGACGATGGCCGGCAAGTTTCCGGACTTCGGAAACATGTTGCCGCATTGGCTCAATTCGACCTTCAATCCGAACGACAAGACCAATCTGGCGCCCTATCGCTTCCTGCACTTCGTGGTGATCGTGATCATGGTGATCCGCTTCGTGCCGAAGGATTGGCCGGGCCTGGAATGGAAGATCTTCGATCCGCTGGTGGTCTGCGGCCAGCAGTCGCTCGCCGTGTTCTGCGTCGGCGTATTCCTGTCGTTCGTCGGGCACTTCGAATTGTCGCTGAGCTCGGGTTCGCTGTTCGCGCAGATCTTCGTCAGCGTGACCGGCATCGCGATCATGACCATCGTCGCCTACTACATTTCCTGGTCGAAGCGGCAGGACAAGCCGCTACCCAAGCCGGCGGCACCCAAAGCCGCTTGATCAGGGCGACTTGATCGCGCCGCTACGCGTGCGGCCTCGTACTTCGTTGGCCGCCACCGGCCGGCCTTCAGGCCGGCCGAGTGTTCGCCGACACCAAATTCGCCACGTCGGTGTAGGTATCGACCAGCGGCCCGACGATCTTGTGCATGGCGGTCTTCGACACGATAGTGTCGTGCATGATCAGATGGTCGACCCCCGTGGTCAGGAAGCAGGCCACCGCATCGCGCGGCGTTTCGACGATGGGCTCGCCCTTGATGTTGTATGACGTGTTGATCAGCACGGGAACGCCGGTCAGCGCGTCGAACTCCTTCAGCAGCCCGTAGAGCATCGGGTTAGTCGCTTCGCTCACGGTCTGGACGCGCGCCGTACCGTCGACATGCACGATCGACGGAATCTTGTCGCGCCATTCGGGGCGAACCGGCTTGGCGAGCAGCATGAATGGCGAATCATGATCGCCTTCGAAAATATCCTTCATCCGCTCGGCCAATACGATCGGCGCGAACGGGCGGAACGCCTGGCGATGCTTGACGCGGCTGTTCAGGATGTCCTTCATCTCGGGCTTGCGGGGATCGCCGAGCAGGCTGCGGTTGCCAAGCGCCCGCGGGCCGAACTCCGAGCCGCCCTGAAACCAGCCGATTACGCGCTGATCGGCGAGTAGCTTCGCGGTGTCGCGGCAAATGTTGTCGCTGCGCCTGGCGTCGATCTGGATACGCACCAGAAACCGCTGCAGCGCGGCCGCGACTTCCTGATCGGTATAGGGTTTTCCGATGTAGGAATGCTCCATGACGAAGTTGCGGCGCTGCTTCAGGATCTCGAGCCAGCCGTAATAGGCGCAGCCGATCGCAATACCGTCATCGCCGGTCGCCGGCTGGATCCAGATATTCTCGAAACCGGATTCGCGGGCGAGCCGGCCATTGGCCACGCAATTGAGGGCAACACCGCCGGCCATCGTCAGGTTCTTGGCGCCGGTGGTTTCCCGCAGCCAGCGGGCGCGGGCCAGCAGCACGTTTTCGGTATCGTCCTGTACCCGCCAGGCCATATCCTCCCAGTGCCGCATCGCCGGGCTCTTTTCCCAGTTGCTGCCGTCCTGGATGTAGGGCTGCTTGAGATCGGTGGTCCAGTGCGGCACATCGAGCTTGCCGTCGACCAGCCCCATCAGGCTCTTGACCTCGTTGTGGCGGCCATAGGGCGCGAGCCCCATCAGCTCGCCGCATTTATTCCAGTCGCCGAAGATGTACGTCGAGGCCCGGCTGTAGAGCGCGCCCAGCCCCGGCATGTTGTAGAACTCATCGCTCAGGAAGCCGCGGTCCGGCTCCATGTAAACCTTCTTCAGGCATTCGAGCGTCGATCCCTTGAATTTGTAATAGCTCTCGGATTCGCGCGCGAGCGGCGTCGCGGTGTCGCTGGCGGGATAAGGCTCCATGACGTCGGACCGATAGCTGCCGACGCCGTCGACGATCATCACCACGCCTTCATCGAACGGCGATACCGCGAACGCGCTGTAGGCGTGCGCCAGATGGTGGGAGATCGTCACCACTTTGTCAGAATGCGAAAGATACAACGGGTGCTTGGCCGCGTCTTCGCGCTCGAAATCGGGAAGGAAACCTGGCGCGTCAAAATAGACCAGCCGCTCCTCCATTTCACCGACGGGAAGAATGTAGCAATTGCGAACGATCAGATCGACGTCGTCAAGCGTGATGCCTTCGGCGTTGAGGCAATAATCGATCACCTCCTGGTAGAAGCCGCTCGCATGCTTGACCCGTGTGATCCGCTCCTTGGCGATCGCAAACGCGATCGCGCCGTCGCGCAGCAAGCAGGCGCTGACATCATGGTCGTAGGTGTTCAGGCCGAGGACGTAGGTGTGCTGTTTGGGCATGGATACTCTTTGAGGCGGAGAATCATCGGGCGAAAAAACGTGTCGACTTCAAGTTGCTGGTGTGGCCTTGCGTGGATTTTCTTGCGGTGGTTTTTCCATTTCCGAAATTCTGCGGTGCACAATCGCAACGATAGTAAGATGAACGAAATAGTAAGATGAACAAAGATGAACGAACGTGATCTACGCAACACAAGAATCCATCGCAAGCCGGACGGAAACTTGACCTTATCTTTCCTTCTTAATAGAGTCCCAAACTGCCGGAAGAACCTTAGTAAAAATATTATCTTAGCCCATCTGAACCGAAAGCATTTTCGAGCGTCTAAGTGAGACAGTGCCGAAGTCCAGATGGTTATCGAAAGTGACCGGGAGATACTAGAATGACTAAACGCTACAATATTCTGACGCGCTGTCTCGCAGCGCTGGCCTTGTTGTTCGTCTACGTCGCCAGCACGTCCGCCATTCTGGTGGGTGCGTCGACCACGGCAGCGGAAGCCCGCGGCGGTCGCGGTGGTGGTGGTCGCGGTTTTGGCCGCGGCGGTGGTCGTGGTTTCGGCCGAGGCTACGGTCGTGGCTATGGACGCGGTTACGGTCGTGGATATGGCTTCTACGGCGTCGGTCCCCGTTGCTGGTGGAACGTCTACGGCGTTCGCGTCTGCAGCTACTGATCGGCGTCTTAACGCAGGATCGGCAATGCGAGTTGGGTGTGTCGGGCAACCGGCACACCCTTTATCATTTGGGGCTTTTTGGTTTGGCCGTTTTTGTTTGGTATTGATTCAAAGTTTCCGCGGCGCGACGCGGGTTAGCTTGCCAGCCGCGGTATCAGCTTGAGCGCATTGCCGCGCTCGATGGACGCGATCTGCCCGTCCGTGAACACGCCGGCCTCGCGCAGTCCTTTCACATGATCGATCCCCGTTCGATACGGAAAGTCCGTGCCGAACACGATCTGTGACGGCGGAATGATGGCTGCCAGCGCCGACATCGCGCCCTTGTTCGAGGTCTGCGCGGTGTCGTAGTAAAACCGCTTCAGCTCCGCCAGCGTACCATCAGGCACATTCGCTTTGGCCTTCGGATCCAGCAGCGGGTTGCGCACAAAGCGCTCGATCAGGAACGGCATCGTTCCGCCGGCATGCGAGAATATCCAGCTGATGTCTGGAAACCGCCGCGCATTGCCGGAGAAGACGATGTCGGCGATGGTGCGCGTCGTATCGGTGCCGAACTCGATCATGACCGGCTGCTGGGTGGGCACCAGATTCGTGCAGCAATTCGCCGCGGTGGGATGGGTGTAGACCAGCGCCTTGCGGCGGTTGAGTTCTTCCATGACCGGAAGGAACAGGGGATCGCCGAGCCATTTGTCGCCGTAGCTCGTCATCAGCGCGATGCCGTCGGCCTTCAGCGTATCGAGCGCGTAAGCGATCTCGCGCAGGCTGCCTTCGGCGTCGGTGAGCGGCAGCATCGCGAAATTGCCGAACCGGCCGGGATAATCCGCCACCAATTTCGCCGCATACTCGTTCGACTCGCGGCACAGACGGCGCGCCGCTTCGCCCTTGGTGAAATTGACCGCGGGCGTGGTGACCGACAGCATGGCCGTGGCAATGCCGGCCTTGTCCATATCGGCCAGCGTCTTCTCGATGGTCCAGTTCTTCATCAGGGGATCGCCGAACCCGCTTTCGTTCGACGCCGTCACATAGGTCGGCGGCGAAAGATGATGATGAACATCGATGCGAAACGGTTTTGGCTCGGCGGTCTGCGCCGCCGCACGGCCGCCGCCGCTAGCGGTCGCCAGCGCCAGTGCGCCGGCACCGAGCAGGAAGCTACGCCGGCTTGGTGGCGTGAACGAGGATTCGCCACAGCAGAAGCATCCCCGCAACGCGGGCGCGCGTAGTTCCGTCATGATATTCCTCCCGGCTTTTCTTATGGCGCGATCTATTCTATCCGTCGAGAATGGCGACGGCCCGGGTCCAGCCCGCCGAGGCGCGCTCGATCTTCACCGGGAAACACGACACCGTGAATCCGGTCGATGGCAGTTGTTCGAGATTATGCAATTTTTCGATGTGGCAATAGCCGATATGACGGCCGGCCTTATGGCCTTCCCAGATCAGGCTGGCGTCCTTGGTCTCGGCATATTTCTTCGCGGTATAGACGAACGGCGCGTCCCAGCTCCAGCCATCGATGCCGGTCAGCCGCACGCCGCGCTCCAGCAGATACATGGTCGCCTCATAGCCCATGCCGCAGCCGGAAGTGACGTAATCCTGTTGGCCGTATTTGACGCCGGCACTGGTATTGACCACCACGATCTCCAGCGGCGACAGCGTGTGGCCGATGCGCTTGAGTTCGTCCTCGACGTCCTTGGCGGTCGCGACATAGCCATCGGCGAAATGCCGGAAGTCGAGTTTCACGCCGGGCTGCAGGCACCATTCCAGCGGCACTTCATCGATGGTCCAGGACCGCTCGCCGCGGTTCATGGTGGGATGGAAGTGCCAGGGCGCATCGAGATGCGTGCCGTTGTGGGTGGAGAGTTGCACCTGCTCGACCGCCCAGCCCTGCCCGTCCGGCAGATCTTCCGCCTTCAGCCCATTGAAGAACTGCAGCATGCGCGGCAGGCCCTGTTGGTGATCGATATACTGGATCGTCGGGTGACCACCGGGCGGATCGGCCGGCACGTCGTTTTGCAGGGGAACGGAGATGTCGATCAATTTACGCGCCATGGCGTTTCCTCGCTTTGTTTTTTGTTATGGAACTAAGCCGCTTTCGCGTCCTGGCGTTCGACCCGATTCCTCAAAACGCCGATTTTCTCGACTTCGAGTTCGATCGCATCGCCATGTTCCAAATACCAGCCGATTTCGAGTCCGCAACCATTGCCGACCGTTCCGGAGCCGATGAATTCGCCGGGCATCAAGGTTTCGTCCTGGGTGACGTGGGCGATGATCTCCTCGAATGAAAACAGCATTCCATCGGAAACTCCTTGCGAACGCATCTTGCCGTTGACGCGCACCTCCATCTTGAGGTGATAGGGATCGCCCATCTCGTCCGGCGTGACAATCCACGGCCCCATCACGTTGCCGCCATCGAAGCTCTTGCCCTTGGCGGGGCCGAGCCGGCCCTCCATTTCGATGCGTTGCGCGTCGCGCGCCGAGAAATCGTTGAAGATCGTATAACCGAAGATGTGATCCTTGGCTTTTGCGGCGGAAATGTTGGCGCCCTTGTTCTTGGTGATGATGCCGTATTCGCATTCGTAATCCATCACCTGGCTGTAGCGCGGCCACTTCACGGTCGTGTTGGTGCCACGAACGCTGAAGCGGTTGGTGATGTAGTAGATCGGCTGCTTGCGATAGACCTCCGGCAATTCGCCGAGTGGCTCGGCATTGAGTCGCTCCAATTCGGCCATGTCGTTCTTGGCGCGCGCGGCGAGCTTGAGTTGGCCGCGCGGGGCCTGAAGGATGTGCAGCGGGAACGACATGCCGTCCCGCATCTGCCGCGGTTCTGGCACCGGTGCGAGAATTTCGGCACCATTGACCGGAACCGACAGCGCGCCGTCCTTGCCGTGCTTGTCGAACGCCGCGGCGGCTTGGTCGAGCGCGCGCGGGCCGGCATCGATCAGCGCCAGCATCGATGCGAACGCCGGATTTTCGCCGCCGTCCCTGCTGGCGGCAGTCGCTAGATCGAACAATTGGGCATCCCCGGAATGGACGATGCCAATCTTTTCCCGACCGCCGGATAGAAATGTTGCGAGTTTCATTGGTGACACCCCTTGCGCTTGGATATCATATATGATCAAAGAAAATATCGATAATCAAGTCTTAAAAATGTAATTGGGGAGACGGCCATGAAAAAGGTTCTTGCCACCCTTGCACTCAGCCTGGCGCTGACGGGGTCGGCCTTTGCGCAAGCCAAGATCCAGGTCGGGTGCACGGCGACGTCGGATTGCGCCTCCGCCATGGTGGCGGTCGACGAAGGCATCTTCAAAAAGCACGGACTTGAAGTCGAGATGACTCCGATCGGCATCAATTCCAACATCCCGGCGGCGATCCTTTCCAACTCGATCCAGATCGGCGGACCTACCGCGACCGTGTTCCTGCAGGCGGTCGATGGCGGCCTCGACCTCGTCGCCATCGCCGGCGCGTCGATCATGAACCAGGTCGCGAGCGGCAACATCACGGCTTTTGTCCGCAACGGCGTTACGATCAAGGAACCGAAGGATTTCGTTGGCAAGAAAGTCGGCGCGCCCGGCCTGAACGCCTTCCTGCATGTTTTGTTCGTGAAATGGCTGGTGGAGAAAGGCGTCGATCCCAAGAGCGTCAATTTCGTCGAGGTCACCTTCCCGACCATGTCCGACATCATCAAGTCCGGCGGCGTCGACGCCGTGCTCGCCCCCGAGCCGTTCGTGACGCGCATGCTCAATGCCGGGCTGGGTTCGGTCGGCGCGCGTTATGCGGAAGAACTCGCCCGCACCGACCCGATCATCTTCTATGCGGCCTCTCGCGAATGGGCCGACAAGAACGCCGTTGCGATCAAGAAATTCCGCGACGCGATCGCGGAATCCGCACCTATCGTCAATAGCGACCGCGAAAAGGCCTCCATTTCGATTGCCAAGTTCACCAAGCAGCCGCTCGAACTGGTCAAGGCGACGCCGCCGAACCAGTCAGAACCGGTGCTAAAACCCGAACAGCTGGCGTGGTGGCTCGAGGTAATGTCGTGGCAGAAAATGCTACAATCCAAGCTCGACACCGCCAAACTTGTGCTGAAGTAAGGACGATACGATGCCGACTGCCGAGCGCGATCCGAACCGACTGGCGACCGAGGCCGCGACGTTGAGCGAGCGCGCGGCCACGCTGGTCGAGCACGACATTCTCGCCGGACTTCTCGCGCCGGGATCGCGGCTTGGCATCGTCGACCTGGTCCAACGTTATGAAATCGGCGCGACGCCGCTGCGCGAGGGATTGTCGCGGCTGATGTCGCGCGGGCTCATTGTTGGAACCGGACAGCGCGGTTTCCGCGTCGCCGACATCAGCCGCGAGGATCTGCTCGACATCACCTTGATGCGGACCGCGGTTGAGATCGAGGCGATCCGGCTCGCCATCACCCAGGGAGACGACGCCTGGGAGGCCGGCATTCTCAGCGCGTTGCATCAGATGCGCCGGCATATCGAGCGGACCGGCAACGAATTCCGCGAAGGCGCTGAGGATTTCGACCGGTTGCACAAGGGATTCCACACCGCCCTGCTGGCGGCGTGCGGCTCGACGCGGATGCTCAGCGCCCACTCCGATCTCTACGATCAGGCTTACCGCTATCGCCGCGTGATGATGCGCGCTTTCGACAGCGGCAAGGGATTCGTCCGCGAACACCAATTGCTGGCCGACTGCGTTCTCTCGCGCGACATTCCCGGCGCGCAGGCCAAGCTGGTCGCGCATCTGAGTTCGACGATGAATTACGTCTATCCTCCAGGCAGCGAGAACTGAATACCATGGCCATCGCCGCAATCCGCCAGGGAGCGCCTTCGTCCGTGACCGCGAAGCCGCAGATCGCATTCGCCGACGTCACGCTCCAGCTCGGCGGCAAGACCATTATCGAGAATCTCAGCCTTGGCGTGCGGCCCGGTGAATTCCTCTGCATCGTCGGCGCCTCCGGTTGCGGCAAGACCACGGCGCTACGGCTCGCCGCGGGGCTCTATCAGCCGACCAGCGGCCGAGTGAATTTCGACGGCCAGCCGATGTTGGAGCCGCGCCGCGAGATCGCGATCGTGTTCCAGGACTACGGCAAGGCGCTGCTGCCGTGGCGCACCGCAGCGGGCAATGTCTCGCTGGCGCTCGAAGCGGGTGGCATGCCGGCGGCCGAACGCCCTGCCCGCATCGAGGAATTGCTGCGTACCGTCGGCCTGCCCGGTCATGCCAGTAAATATCCGGCTGAAATGTCCGGCGGCATGCAGCAGCGCCTGCAGATCGCGCGGTGCCTCGCGCAGGAACCGAAGACGCTGTTGATGGACGAGCCGTTCGGCGCGCTGGATGCGATGACACGGCAGGGCCTGCAAGACGAGGTGCTAGCGCTGGTGGCTGCCAGCGGCGCCACCGTGATCTTCGTGACGCATGATCTCGACGAGGCGATCTATCTCGGCGATCGCGTCATCGGCCTGTTGCCGCATCCGGGACGGATCGGCATTGAGCTGCAGGTCAATCTGCCACGTCCGCGCGATCAGCTGTCGACCCGCGAACAGCCGGAATTCCTGCGGCTGCGGCGTCAGTTGTTCGACTTCATCAAGGCGACCGAGCAGTGACGTCGGAGAAGACCCGGGAAAAAGCAAAAGCGCTGATCCTGCCGCTGGCGATCCTGCTCGCTTTCGAGGCCTGGGCGCGCGCGACGCATCTGCAAAGCGACAGTCTGGCGCCGCCAAGCGACATCGCGCTGGCGCTCGCCGGCGCATTCGCCGACCTCTCGATTCTCGCAGCGACACGCGACACGCTGTTCTCGACCTTCGCGGGCCTTGCCATCGGCACCGTCATCGGGCTGGCGCTCGGTATTGCGTTCGGGATTTCGGACACGCTCAACCGGCTGATGGAAGTGACGGTCGAGGCGATCCGGCCGATCCCCTCGATCGCGCTGCTTCCGATCGCGCTGATCGCGCTCGGCTTCGGCTATCGCATGGAAATCGTGATCGTGGCGTTCGCCTGCGTCTGGCCGATCCTGATCCTGAGCCGGGCGGCGGTACGCAGCATCGAGCCGCGGCTGATGGAAGTCTCGCGGGCGCTGCGACTGCCGCCCGCGCAGCGGGTCTGGAAGATCATCATCCCGGCCGCATTGCCGCGGATCTTCGTGGCGTTCCGGCTGTCGGCCGGCATCGCGCTGATCGTCGCCGTTACCGTCGAAATCGCGATCAACCCGCTTGGCCTCGGCGCCGGCATCATGCTGGCGCAGCAGGCGCTGCGGCCGGACCTGATGCTGGCCTATCTGGTCTGGATCGGGGTCATCGGTTACGCGCTGAACATCGGCCTCGTCGTCGCCCAGCACCGCCTGTTCGGCCGCGCCGCCTTGAGCGGAGACAGCGCATGAGCCGCAACGGGACGATCTGGCTCTGGCGCGCGGCGAGCTTTGCCGTTGCCGCCTCCTTTGTTGCGCTGTGGCAGTTGATCGCCAATCTGAAGCTGGTGTCGCCGGTGTTTCTGCCCGGGCCGGACCGGGCCTGGGCTTCGCTGATGCGCGGGTTTACCAATGGCGATCTCTGGAGCAAGCTCGTCGGTACGCTGGAGCATATGGCGTACGGCTGGCTCGCCGCCTCCATTGCCGGCATCGCGATCGGCGCCATCATCGGCTCCTCACGGCTGATGCGGACCTATGTGGCGCCCTCGCTGGAGTTTCTGCGGCCGCTGCCGGTCTCGGCGATCATCCCGGTCGCGATTGCGATGCTGGGGCTGACCCAGGCGATGGCGCTGTTCGTGATCGCATTCGGTGCGATCTGGCCGATCATGCTGGCGACGATCCACGGTTTTGCGGCGGTGGAACCGCGTCTCTACGAGGTGGCGCGCTCGCTGCAGATGTCGCGGCTTACAGTCATCTTCAAAATCGCGCTGCCGTCGGCCAGCCCCGATATCCTCGCCGGCATGCGCCTCAGCCTGACGGTGGCGCTGATCCTGTCCGTGGTCTGCGAAATCCTGGCCGGCCTCGATGGTCTCGGCCATTGGGTACTGCTCTCGGCCCGCGCCTTCCGCTCGGCCGATCTGTTCGCCGGTGTCATCCTGCTCGGCATCACCGGTTATGTAACCTCGGTCGTGATGTCGATGGCCGAGCATCGCCTGCTGGCCTGGCAGGCCGCGCAGCGGTAAGCGGCGCTTTGGAAATCAGGCCGCCGGCGAATCCCACAGCTCAACGCGCTGCTCCACGATACCGCAGCGAGCGAAGCGATCTCGCTGTGACCTCATCTCAAGAAGCGCTCGCAAGTCACTGCTGGTCTTCCGCAATTGGCTTCGCGCCACCCGGCTTTCAGCTGACGTAGTCGATTGATCGGCGAGCTGTTGCCAGGATATCCTTTGCAACTGCAGCAGTGCGACAATGCAGCGATCTAGGTCGTCAGCGTCAGCCATTTTCGGTCCCGACTCGGATAGGACCCAAGGTCGCGGCTGATCGTTAACAAATCCTTAACGGTCGTTTGGACACTCTTACAAACGACATTCGTCGCTCTGAATGGAATGCCAATACGAGCCGGGGGCGTCAGTCGGTTCGTTGAGCCAAATCAAGGCTTCCCTGCAATTCATCACGCGAAGATGCTCTTCGCAGTCGCGGCGACGTTCAGATGTCACGTAGAGCAAGTAGGATCCGTCGTCGGTCCGGAAAAGCGCCTCGCGCGCCGAATACTCGGTAAGAGTATCCGCATCGATGGCGGGATAGCTGCGCGAAACCACCAGTTGCATCGCGAATCGAGCCTGCTAGGTGTGCAGGCTGATGGGACACTTTGTTCGTTAATATCAGCTAAATGCGGACTTGATCCCGATGGGGGCCCGACGGCACCGAGCGTCAGAGACAGATGCTCAGAATCTTCAATCGGCAGGCCTCGCCAGCGCGCGGTTTAGGCTTTGCCGCTGCCACCGGCTTTGAACTTTTCGAAGCCTTATCAGGTTCCTTGCCAGTTTCCTTGCCAAGTCCCTTGCGAGGTTCTTTGCGGGTTTCATAGTCGCCTGCAATCACCATGGCCCAATAGGTACGGCCGGTTGCCGAACTCTTCACACTGGCGACGCCAACGCG
>Ga0307515_10015423_pt1 | contig 14078 bp, 22 predicted proteins | sample 17_EM_MG_FD_194513 | JGI IMG/M metagenome (GOLD analysis project Ga0307515, IMG submission 194513) | Populus trichocarpa ectomycorrhiza microbial communities from riparian zone in the Pacific Northwest, United States - 17_EM | ecosystem: Host-associated > Plants > Roots > Unclassified | place...
ACCACTACTGAACCGAATCTAGGAGAATAAGGATCAGCAAGGGAGTTAACAAATGCCCAACAACTCGTACCCAATATAAACCGGCGGTGGTCCAGCGTTCAGGAACGTGACAAGATCGGGGGGTGGTATATAATCCGTCGAAAGATCCAAGAAATAGAATCCAACTACATCTGAAGTAGGTTAAGTAACCACGGTTAAGCACAGGCAAAGTGTTCAGTACCGATATGATTCTTCCAGTCCTCAGGTTTCTTTACGATCTCCGGGCTGAAGCAATAAGTCCAAGGAATCTTTAATCTATCCAAAATACCAGGCCCCGACCGTACAGAAAGAGGTTCTAGTCCAAGTGTCTTGACTCTGAATAGGTTGATGAGATCGCCCAGTCTGGGTAAGTGTTAACAGGTGCCAAACCAGTGATAATTTGAGCTAGAGCATACCCTTGCCAAGTCATCATCTCGGCCAGAGCATAGCTCAAATAATTCGTCAAACCAGGTTCAGCGTTCGACTGGGAAATGTTAACTAGCGGGTGTGGGAAGGCTGTTGTTGGACACCAAGGCATTGCTATACATTGCTTAGTAGTCAATCTGCTTCGCTCCAAAACGGGCTTACTGAAGGAGACTTGGAGTGGAATACCCAGCGCCTCGGCGACGTGAATATGTGCGAAGGACGGCGGGTTGGCAATGATTGCGTCCGCAATGAAAGGTTGCCCATTTGGACCGTCGGGTTGGGTGCACGCCTTCCAGCAGCCACTGAGGATTTCCGACATGGTTGTTCGGTTACGGGTAATATCCCCGTTCGTGAGTGACTCAAAGCCGGGAATCAGGCCAGGGTCTATATTATTACGTCATGAGCGTTCAGACCGAAAAGAATGCGAATAAGGAAACGGATGAGAAACGAACGCACTCCGAACCATATAACTCATCAATGCTTGCGGATCACCACCGACATCAAAGAATTCGAGCTTTGCGTCTGCAACGAATTGACGAAATGTCCCATGTGTGGCAATCCGAACTCTATGACCATGCTTGAGGAGCTCTTGTCCTAGAGCGAGGTAAGGCTGGACGTCCCCTAGGCTCACCATAAGCTCTTCAACTTTCTCTGTGTCAAATCGAACAACTGACCTCGGCTACCAACGATCATAATCACTATGCTCAAGCGGGGTATTTCCCTGGCTTCAGTAGTACCTCCAGTCTCGAACCAAGAAGGCGTCTCCTGAGTCTTTACTTGGAGTTGAGGATCTATAGCAAACTCCCGCACGCTATTTGCATACCCGCTTGGCAAGTCCGGCAATGTCTGCTTGAGATCGAGCGCGACGGTGATTCGCCCGTCCTCTGTGATACGTGCTGAGGAATCGAGACCTCGTCCGGACAATGCATACTGCGAGTAGTCTATGAAAAGTGAGTGGAAGCGCAGATACGCCATGGCCGAGTGAACCGACTGCGGTGGGGTTTGCGCGGGAACAACGGCGATGAACCCTCATCTGAAGAGTCCACCATGTGATCTCGCATTGTGGACATCCCTTGTGGGGAGTATGGGTCTCGGTCCATGGTGGTTTGGTTCAAGAAATAGGAATGTGGATAAATGTAACTTGAAGCTAATCTGTCGGCCTAGCCTGAGACCGCAGACCGAGCAGGTCGCAGACCGAGCAGACCGCAGACCGAGGTTACATGGCCTCGTCCGGTCATTAGCTCAAGTGTAAATGTACCAGACATGACGTCGTAAGTCCGTTTTTCGCCTGAGGATTTTCGTAAAGTGCGAAGTAAGTAACGGAATGCTTCCCCCCAAGCAAGGGCATCATTTGAACTAGGGCTAACTCACCACGGCCCACGAATCTGTAGCGATTTATATATCTACAAGTGAGCAAGGATATTGCTTAGTTTCGACCCTTATTGCGGTGGACGTAATGGTAAGACGAATCAACGAGTTGGGGGCGAGGATTGGAATAATTCAGGTTCGTATCCCGCCGGGCTGACTCGAAGAATCGAATCCAGCTTCTTCTTGAGAAATAATAAGTCCATAGATATGTCCATGTTCGTAATATACACCCTACAACGCATCAAAATTAATATGATGCAGTGCCCTCCTCCGTTCCAACTCATCCTCTCGCTTCTCATTCCAATTCAACACGCCGACAATAACCCCCAATATCACAGTAGCAACGACAAGCGTCACAGTGACCCAAGGGATCCATTCCCCGGGCCTCAAATACAGCTCCCTCTTCCAGTCCTGGTCCAAGTCGGGCGTAATTACTACCCGTGAGTTCGGTATGACGCCTTCCATATTGATATAGTGCAGCTTAGTGGGGTGCCGCAGTGTTGAGCCCACAAACAGGTTCTCGATATAGTTGTTTGTCCGGCCGAGGCCGAAAAATGAGTACGGCGTTTGGAGCGCGTGGTATGATGTCTGCGGGAGCTGAGAGACTTGTGCCGCAGAGCGGGCACCTGTTGTGTCCAGTATTGTATATTTGTAGGTTGCGCCTGGGTAGGAGACACCAAAGGGCTAGGGGTGGACTAAGCGCGCGGCTCAGAAATGGTAGGGATAGAGACACGTACGTGGTAAGATGGTTCACTTGAGTTCTTAGGTGTGCAGTATCCGTTGCAGGCGCCGTTAAGCACTGCGAATGAACAGGTTAGTGAGAACAAGGCGCAAATTGAAGGACGCACCGATCGCCTTGAGGAAGAACGCATCATGGAACACATTATTCTGCACGAACGTAATCGTGCCCTGACCCTGCTTACCAGTCCTCTGCACAAGGATATCGAGCGTTCCCTGTACCCAAACCCGACAGCGTCAGTCCCAGTACCGGCCGCCTTATTCAACAAATAGAGACAAACCGACTCACATCTTCATCCAAATCAACCCAAGCCACCCCTCTGGCATCCTTGATTTCCTCTAGCAACTCAATCTCATTCCCACCTGCAGCGTTGAACCCCCTCCTGCCCTTGCCGCCAGCGCCACATCCAGGAACGCCGCTCGAACATTGAACATTACTAAGAACCCGTGGGGTATGGGCATCTCCATCACTTCCTATGACGATGGCGAGGAGGTCAGGGAAGCCATCGAGATCCGCATCACCTGGTTTAAGACCGAGCGGGATGGGCGGTGTGAATGTCACGTCGGAGAGCAGGAGGGAGGACATATTTGGGATTATTTCCGAGAGCGGGATGCTGATGAATGTCTGTGGGTCAATCCTCGTCAGTACCCCGGCGGCTCTTCAACTGGGCAGAGAAAAAAATGTACATACATCACCTTCAGGAGAACTCTGGAAGTTGAACTCGAAATCTGGATCAGCGACGCAGAGCGCGTCGGGCGATCGGCAGTTCTTCTCTGGTCCAAAGGACCCCGCACCAGGGGAGGTGGACGCACAGAGGGGCTTTTGCTTGTTGTACGCAATATTGATGCTGCAGCCGCGTCCTATACCCGTCGAGGTGGAGAAGGACTCGCAGGTCGGGAAGATTAGGTCAATGGTGCCGTCTCGATCTGCGCTCGGATAAGAGATAAGAGATCCATGGAGGACGAACAGGAAAGAGAGGACTTGCCCATATCCGCGAAGGTGATTGGACCCGCCCCACGAGGAAGGGACCCGCTTTGCTTGAGCTTGTAAGATCCGGTGGCGCGGTCGTTCAGCCACACCTGGAAGGATCGCAGTTTCGTACTCGGGTCCTCGCAAACTAAGAATAGGTCTATCCATTGCGTTAGGTACACTAAAGGTGATACAATTGTATTCGGAAGAGCTACGAACCTGCTAGACAGTCCCCGTCCAAGTCGAGAACTGCATTGCTATGTGGATTTACAACAGAGCATGCAGAACCCGGTAAATCCGCGTTGATCCTGAAATGAAGTGAGAACGAGGTTGTCGGAAGAGTGGGAGGACATACGGGTCGTATAGGATTGTGCCATTTGACTTTTCCCATACATTACTCCATACGTAGAGATTATTTTTGTCGTCTGGTATATTTCCTAATAGGTCTATTCGCATGTCGCCGTTGAAATCTAGCGGGATGGGCTGGGAGAGTGAAGAGGGCGGTATTGATACAGGGCTCGATTCTGTAACGAGGTTAGTTTCTTGATGTTCGGTGCGATCGGAGGACGCACCGAAGCCAGTTCGAGCGGAGCCGATGTGGAGCACAAGCTCGAGAGCATTGGACGAACGAGAGGGCATGCTCATCACGAGGAGGTCTGGTTTTCCGTCCCGGGTGTAGTCTCCTGGTACCACATTAACTACTGGGTCGGGGCTCTGGATCGTGGCATTCTTGCGGAAGAGGAATTGGTCTGCGAAGGACTGTCAGTACGCGCTAGCTTGGGACAAATGAGCGCACTAACCGTGGTCCCATACATATACGGTTAATAGGTTCTGGTCCTTGTTCAAGGCCACAACATCTAAACTGGATCCACGGAGTCAAGGCGTGCGGGAGAGTGCAAGGTTGCAATCGCCCTCACAATTGGTCCCCATCGAAATCTCCAAGTGCGACTATGCGTTCTGCATCCTGCAGTCCTAAAGGACCAGCTGTGATAAAGCGATTGGCGGTGAACCGTTTCTTAGGAAATGGCCAGAGAGCTGCGGTGTCGTCGAGGAAGAAAAACGTGAGCAGGAGCGAACTCCATGGTGATGACCAGATCATTTGAGATGGTGGGGTCTACAGCTTGGGATTACAGTGGAGGAGTCCAAGTGAACACTTGCACATTTGGAGCTGAACACGTCTGGCGCTGGAGTTGGGATTTCCCTTGCCAGACCCGTATCATTTCTAACCATGGCTGACGGCTTCCCCAGTCTGTTCCGTACGTCCAGGGTGTCATTTTCAGGCGAGTTGTGTGCTCAAGATGGCGGCACGTAGGTTCGGAGCAGATGAGCCTTGTGCAGCTGTATATCCCAACAGAAGTAGCACACGACACAGTTGCAGAACTTGGTGAACTTAGCGATGTCCAGTTCAAAGACGTGCGTGTCACTCCGACGTCGCCTCAAACGATGCTAATAGGTGTTTAGCTCAACTCCGACGTGAACGCCTTCCAGCGTTCCTTCGTCGGTGAAATACGCAGGATAGACGAAATGGCTCGCCGCGTCCGCTTCTTCGCTGCCCAAATCCAGAAGAACAACATCCCCGTCCGACCTCTCTTCGACTCACCTCACCTCACTATCGTTGGTCCACGCGTGCAGCAGCTACGAGATGAACTCGATGTCAAGCTTTCTGAACATGAGGCCCGCGTGCTCCAGATGAACGAGAGCTATGAGACCCTTTCTGCCCGTCGCAGAGAAGCAATTGAAGCCAGGCATGTTCTCCGCGAGACGTCCGTCTTCTTCAATAGGGTGTGTTGTGTGATTTCGTTCTGGACTTTTTACCAATATATTGCAGGCTGAGACCCGCCAAGCCGACATTCGCCAGTCCTTCGACGATGGCACTCAGCCTTTGCTCGCAGCAGAGGACCACGAGAACCAGCTCGCAGGTGGCGGCGTCCAATTCGACCTAGAGTTTGTGCTCTCTTCCCTGTCTCTTGTTGTGAAATTGACCCGTGAGTAGGTTCGTTGCAGGAACAATCGACCGCACGCGCCTGCCAATCTTCGAACGCATCCTCTGGCGTGTGCTACGTGGTAACCTCTACATGAACCATACGGATATTGTCGAGCCATTTGTGAACGCCGCGACTGGCGAAGAAACCCGCAAAAACGTGTTCATCATCTTCGCACATGGCGAGACCCTCCTTGCTAAAATCCGCAAAGTTGCAGAGTCTATGGGTGGTACACTCTATGCAATTGACGCAAACTCCGACAAGCGCGACGAGGCGCTACAGGATGTCAATTGGCGTCTCGAGGACCTCAACAATGTCATCCATAAGACCGAGACCACGCGCCAGGGCGAGCTGGCGAAGATCGCAGAGAACCTCGCGAGTTGGCAGGACGTGGTGCGCAAGGAGAAGATCATATATGAGACGCTTAACTTGTTCAACTATGATGCGCGCCGAAAGACGCTTATTGCCGAGGGGTGGGTGCCCACGAGGGACATTACTATCATCCAGGGTGCACTACGTCGAGCCACGGTGAGCGAGTCCCACCCCCACGGTAATCTTCTGTGTCTGATGATCGCCATAGGAGGTCTCGGGGACAAATGTCCCGCCAATCTTGCACGAGCTGCGCACACACAAACAACCGCCGACGTACCACCGCACGAATAAGCTCACCGAGGGCTTCCAGGCGATGGTCGATGCGTACGGCGTCGCATCCTACCAGGAGGTCAATCCAGCGCTCTACGCCGTCATCACGTTCCCGTTCTTGTTCGCTGTCATGTTTGGTGATTTAGGCCATGCGGTTATAATTGTCACGGCGGCTATGCTTATGATCATTAACGAGAAGAAGATGGCCAAGGCGGAATTGGACGAGATCCTCGGTATATTTTTCTTGTGAGTCTGTTTGTGGCATACAGTACGGAACAGTATGTTGATTGTCTTCTGAAGTGGACGCTACATCCTCCTACTCATGGGAATCTTCTCCATTTTCACGGGAATGATTTACAATGATATCTTCTCCAAGGGCATGCACCTCTTCCATACTGGGTGGGATTGGCCGTCAGTTGTGGATAACTCGACCGTCCAGGCGATCCCCAGTGGCCATACCTATCTGTTCGGCATCGACCCAACATGGCATGGAACAGAGAATGCTCTGGTGTTCATCAACTCATACAAAATGAAGATGTCCATTATCCTTGGTGTCATTCACGTATGTCTCCTCCAATTGACCAGGTTGGTGCTAACTGCTCTACAGATGACATTCGCTATCTGCCTCCAAATGCCCAACCACCTCCACTTCAAGAACACGCTTGCGATCTGGGCGGAGTTCATCCCGCAAATCATATTTTTCCACTCGATTTTCGGCTACCTAGTGATCATGGTTATTGCAAAATGGTTAACAGACTGGACCAAGGCAACGACTCAGCCGCCAAACTTGCTGAACATGCTCATCTACATGTTCCTCCAGCCCGGAGAAGTGGACCCAAGCGAGCAGATGTACGCGGGACAGGGTGCTGTGCAGAAAGTGCTGCTTTACGTTGCCTTGGTGTGCGTGCCGTGGATGCTGCTCGTCAAGCCGTATGTCCTTTGGAAAGAACACCAGAAGATTGTGAAGGACGGGTACCAGGGTGTTGCAGGCGGCGAGCACGAGGCACTTGTGAGAGGGGCGGATGACGCAGTGTTGGAGGGTGAAGAAGAGGGTGAAGGCCATGCACTTGCCGAGGACATGGCTGAGGAGCATGTGAGTCCTTTCCATCGTACCAGCCACTGTGTCAAAGCTGAGCCGCGTCGCAGGAGTTTGAGATGGGCGAGGTAGCGATCCACCAGATCATCCACACGATCGAGTTCTGCCTCGGGTGTATATCGAACACAGCGTCGTACCTCCGTCTCTGGGCGCTCTCGCTCGCGCATGCCCAGCTCTCTGAGGTGCTCTGGACCATGACACTCGCGTCCGGGTTTAGCGATTCAGGCGGGATCGTCGCCGTGTTCTCGCTCTGTTTCAAGTTTTTTATGTGGTTCCAGTTTACTGTGGGAATCCTTGTCGTTATGGAAGGCTTATCCGCGTACTTGCATGCGCTCCGTTTGCATTGGTGAGTTGCGTTTTTATTGGGTCTGTTGTGTTATATAGGTACTAATACACTCAAAGGGTTGAGGCAAATGGCAAGCACTATCAAGCGGGAGGGTATCCATTCGTCCCGCTCACGTTCCATGTTGTTGAGAATGCCGAGTAGAGCAGAGGATCGAATAAGCAGCTTCAGTCCTGACATTTGTAATTACTCTCCTTTTTCCTGAATGAGCGAATGAACGCACTTTGGTTATCTATTCCGGTGCTGTGGTTTCCGAGTACCGCCAAGTGCCGTTCCGGTGCCAAAGGTAGGCAAAACAAAGCAACTTGAACCTGACCTCTTCCTGGATTTCGTTTTTGACCAGTTGTCCGTTATCTTCTCCCAGTAGCCCGCCTATACACCGCTACCAAGCCTATAACCTGCATGGCCGAGTCGAGCAACTACGATTACCTCTTCAAGGTCCGTGTGACCCTCTGAAACCACGCGATCTTCACTTCAGGCGACTTACGCCCACTTCGCAGGTTGTACTTATTGGAGACTCTGGAGTCGGGAAATCGTACGTGGTCGCTTGTTGTTACCCAATGCGAGAGACGTTGATGACTTTGCAGTAATCGTACGTTGCAACCTGGACTGACTCGACTGCTCCTCTCAGTATCACGTTAGTAATAATACTTATCTATAATTGCAAACCGCAGTTCTTTCGCGATTCACCCGCAACGAGTTCAACCTAGACTCAAAGTCGACCATTGGCGTTGAATTCGCCACTCGTTCGATCAATGTGGATAGCAAGACGGTCAAGGCGCAAATCTGGGACACTGGTGCGTCTGCATTTCTGCTCACCCTGCCCTCAGGGCCAAAACTATCCCCGTCTGCCTGCTGACGTGCCCCTCGCACTAACACAGCTGGTCAAGAACGCTATAGAGCAATCACCTCCGCGTGTGTACTCTATCTTACTTAGCACATAACGTCCCATCGATGCCGCCCGATTGACTGACGAATCAAGCAGCTACTACCGCGGTGCGGTAGGCGCTCTCCTCGTCTATGATATTGCCAAGCACACGACGTACACCAACGTTACTCGCTGGCTCAAGGAACTCCGCGACCATGCCGATTCGAACATTGTCATTATGCTCGTCGGTAACAAGAGTGACTTGAAGCACTTGAGGGCCGTACCTACTGAGGAGGCGAAGGCGTTCTCTTGTGAGTACTACGTGGTGATATCCCACGCTGTTGACCTGACACATATCTTGTTTGCGTGTGTAGCGGAAAACGGACTATCGTTCATTGAAACGTCGGCGTTGGACGCTTCGAATGTAGAAGCTGCCTTCCAGAACATATTGACTGGTATGCGTGCCAAACCCGATACAAAACTGCCAATAAGTGAACCCCCACCCAGATATTTACCGAATCATGTCAAATAAGGCCCTAGAGGCCGCAGACGTCATCAAGGTCCCAGGAAGCGAGCCAATCTCCATCACCACCAACCCAGGACCCGCCGAGAACAAGCAGAGCGGCTGTTGCTGAGCTTCCTCCCAGCCAACTGTCCCGTGTTTGTTGCTCGGCAGGGCCGAAAGCGTTGGTACCCCTCAAGACATTAGTTTATATTCTCGTGTAGACCCTTCTTTTCTACAATTCTATTTGTCTGTGCAACGACGACTGTGGTAGCCCCGACATTCGTGGGGGATTCGGAATAAATCATGCTGGAACCTTAATAAAGCCGCAATCAAGATTTCCTGGAAAACAGGTTGATTCACTACCTTTGGTAGGATGTATCCGTGTGATCCAAACCTCGCCAGTTGCTGGTTGGACCAGTACCCTGCATAGGGTTTATGAGGCTTGCAGAACTCAAACAAACCGCCTCATTCGCTCTCTTGTGATGATAGATAGTATATGAGGAACTTGCTTGCGAGACGTGGAACAGGTGAAGGTGGAGCAGGAAGGTTGAGTGTCTTTGTTGCAAGCGCGTTCCTCAGGCTTAGACCCTTCCACGATCTCGAGCGCTCATTACGCGTCAAAGCGCGACATGACAGACTGGACAGCAGATTCCAATGAAGCTCTGTGTTTACAACTCGGTTTGTGGCAGTTCTTAGGTCTATTGGTTACTGATAGACTTGCTAGTGAGAGCCAAGGTAGACTCTGAAGCCCTGTCGGCACGCGAGAAACCCATAACTCAAGTCTTTCATCCAAGGTTCACGTACCCAGTACGTCCCAAGGCACCCCGCCCGCGCTTCGGGCGCCACAAACTTACCGCTCGTGTGCAGATATTCGGCGAGCAAGAGAAAATATACGGATACGAGAACCTTCGTATAGATGTGAGCTCTTCACCGCCTTCCTACCGGCCGGAACATGTCTCTGATGCTTCCATGCAGCTGCGCTTTGCTTCTGGCTCTCTACGACAGTATTTAGCAATCGAGCACACTGCCAAACTTTCGGAGTCTACCATCGACAACCCTGAAAAGCAATTATATGACTTCATTCCGCCCGGTAGTTTTTAATTGGTTTAGGCTGCTGTGGCGAACACTGACCACCAACGAAGATTATTTCAAAGACCCAGCAACCTTCGAACAGCAGGTCGAAAAGGACGCGATCACGTTCAAGCCGATGGGCAAGAAGATTTACTCCTACTCTCGTCGGGCAAGCGCGCGATCCGATGTAGAGAGAAGAGGAGAAGTGGATACCTCAGTCAACGAAGAGGACGAGGACGCGGTCATCTTTGAGGTCTATCATGTGAGATATTCAACATATTGCGAAGCCTCCAGCTGACCACCTTGTAGGCAACATGGGAAACCCCTGGCTTTTTGGAATTCCACAGACGGATGCAATTATTCATATTGCTATACATTGAAGCTGGCAGCTATCTTCAAGAAGATGAAGACCAATGGGAATTTGTTGTCTTGTGCGTTAGTCTCATTTCGCTGTTCATTCCTCACACTCTGCTAGATTTGAGAGACGCAAGCGAAAAGAAGGCCAATATGTGTACCATTTCGTCGGATACTCTTCACTGTATCCCTTCTATTATTATCCCAACAGTACACGGATGCGACTGAGGTGCTCCTCTCCTTTCTGACATGTTGTGGTCTCTAATCCCTCCACAGTCAGTTTGTAATAATCGGCCCATATCAAAAGCAAGGTCACGGAGGTATGCTTTGTCACCTTCATTTTGCGTCATCGTAACGGCTTTTCAGCTGGCCTATATCGTGCCATTTATGACTATGTGCTCAAATCACCTGACATCTCGGAGTTGACTGTGGAAGATCCTAGCGAAGACTTTGAAGACCTCCGGGATCGATGCGACCTCCGCATGCTCCTATGCCACAAGAAGTTTATGAAGGAAGCTTATGCGGGCCAGAAGATCCTCTCTACTGAGAGGGCGAAGCCTAAGAAGCCGCTCACGGGTAAGTTAAATTAACAGTGGGGGCGACGCTCTGACTATTGTACATCAGACACAAACACCGTGACCACGGGCCGAAACAAGGCTTCCCAACCCGTACCTAAACTTGGCCCGCCTGTAAAGAAGGCATGGGTGAAGAAGTGGAAGGTGGAGCTGAAATTGGCTCAACGACAATATGACCGTCTGATCGAAATGATGATCCTACGAGCGTTGGATCCCAATGATGAGAAAAGCCAGCGAGCATTTCGCTTGCAGGTCAAGTCTCGCCTAAAGGTCTTTAATTTTGTACGTTTTCTCCGATCCACACGGTCATCAGAGCTGACGAGTCCGTCATTAGGAAACACTAGCCCAGCTTGAATTAGACGAGCAGTGGGAGAAACTAGAAGAGACCTACGAAAATGTTAAGGAAGGTTATATCCGTATCCTCAAGATGATCAGTTAAGTTGCGCCTCAATAAAATATCTTTCCCGGACCTATTGCACCCCGCACTCTTTCGGGGCTCTGAATCACCTTAGCGAGTCTGCTGTTGTCACACCTATATTCAAGAGACCTTGCTAACTAGACGACTAATCGTGGGTGCACGGCCCTGCTTGTGGATACACTTCCTCGGCATCCAGAAGAGGCTCCGACTTCGCCGTCCTGATGCACAACCACCAATGGTATATTCTACCGCAGTACCCTGCGGCCTGGAGGTGATATTGGCCCTACGGCCTCCTCTTCTCGCTCTTTGGATCCCACGAGCCGGATCGGAAGTAGTCCAACAAGAAGAAGCGCCAGTATTATGACATCACATGATAATCTCCGAAAGGTTTGTACGGGGATACCACTTAGCTTTAATGCAATGACACACATCTGTGGCAGCCACTGTCGCAGGGAATGTGCTACGGATGAGGGAGCTAGAGGACCTCCGGGTTCGCGTGGTCAACCTCGAAATGGATGGAGGACGGCTCTCCCAGCGCCACTACTAGCTCGAGAGACCCCAGGGAGTAAGGCGTCAAAGACCCAAAGCCCATTGGCCATCAACCAAAGAAACGCGCGGTTCAAGAGTGAGGCATTCCCGGCCAGGTCAGCGGGGCCAGCGTTTTCTGACCAGTAGAATAACCTGGACCGTATCCACCAGAAACTTGGTGTTCTCGCCCAATGATTGAACCTGCAGACAAAGAGAGCAAATTGGCATTCTCGTTGTCGCTCTCTCACACTTTATCGTCGCACACATGATGCCTTTAAATTTCTATCTCTGCTCTTGACCCTAAATATGTACTAGCCGCTAGGCGCTACCCGGCCTCTTCGGAACTGTGCTGGCTGGCTGACGCGCAGTTTAAACTCTTGCCCCCGGGCAGCTCGATATGAGAATGTAACCTAATCTGGTGCAAACCTGGATAATCGTCTCACCACGGCATTGCCGCCTCAGCTCCCGGGTACCGCTTGTCTGAAACAATTGACTACTCTTCAGGGCTGCTCAAGGAATCGAACAGTGAGCATTGAGCCTATTACTCCGCTTTTTAAGCATTGTTTTGGTGTAGATAGGTGATTCCTTTCTGATCCGGCACGGCGTACGGCAAGAGATGGGCCTGCCTTGAACTGCTTCTCCACCTCAATTGTCAGCGTGGTAATACCTTTGGTGCCAGTCCCTCGATCTGGCTCTGGCTAAATTTGCGAGCGCCTCACGTCTGTCGCATATCTGCCCACGGTCTGGACACACTCTCACTAAACGTGATAGGTTATGATGAGGCCATAGACTCAGTACAAACGTAATTTTCAAGTACGATGGGGGAGGGTGACGCCGGGCGTGGACTACCGCGCTTCTGGGGCTGGATCTGATGCAGTCTGCAGTCTGCTTCCTGCAAAGGTGGAAGATGATTGGGAGAACCCACTACAGCATCGCTCATAAGTTGCAAGAAACGTCGTGGGTTGGAAGTTAACTGAATGAGCTCGGGTCGAACCGCTTTCGACTCCGCCTCGGCTCCCCTCAGACGGGCTCTGTTCCGCGATCAGCGCAGATCACAGGCGTCGCAGTTGGCCATCTACTCAGATCTGCTCGAGCCACCGCAGTAATCCATCTGCTTTGTCCAATTGGCGAACTCTTCCTTTTCGAACTTGGTAGCACGCCGGTTACCCGAAATACACAGCCGCGCGCCTATCTATCGCTGCACACGCTGCTCGGTTTCACTACCACGCCTACTCACAGAATCCCGGCTCGCTCAGATTGCCGCCACGATGCTCTTGCCTGTCGTCCCACCACGTCCGACGACTGATGATGACTCCGGATCACCCCATTCAACCGATCTGTCAATCTCAATGTCCACGATGTCCCTCGGTACATCAACTCCTAGTAGCACCTCCGCCTCCCAGATCCCTTTACCACTTACCCCCTCGTTCCGTGGTGGCTCGCTTGTCCCACATACCTCAGCGGCCAATCAGTTCCTTCCTGTGACCACCATGCAGGGATACCCTCAACAGCAGGCGTCGTACTTCCCGCAGTATCAGGCTGCCGTTCCCGTCATGCAGCCAGTTCAATATGTCCAAGTACCACAGTACCAACCCGGGTTTGCCACAACGCCGATAATCCATACACAACAAGGCCTACCTGGGATGATGACGACGCAGATGCAGACAGTCCCCCTTCCAATCGCCGTCCAGCCGGCCATGCCCGTTTTTCAGCAGAACCCCTCTTATCTATCCCGGCCGGCCGCACGATCGGAGCAAATGCCTACATTAAGCAAGTGGTCTGCAGGTTTCGACTGTACGTTGGCATTCTCTGATGAAGCGCTGTACGGGTGATTGACGTATACGCTCATCTTCAGATGGACCAGTCCATAAGGCGCGAATGGCCACACTTCTCGATACTACATTCGAGATCAACCCGATCCTACGGCACTTACCCCCTCAAGTGGATGATAATCGGTTGGAGTACAATGTCCTATTCTCCCTCAGCACCGCCTCGCTCTTCAAAGACAAGCAGGAGATCTCTTGGGTTGATGGGAGGGACGAACCTGCTGTGCTCCCTCGTCTCGAAACATTGACCCTCATTTCGGAGCATTTCCCTTGGTTGATTAATATTAGAGCCAGTGATGCAGATATTGGTGTAACCTGCGCCGACGTGATGGAGGCCCTCCATAAGGACC
>Ga0307515_10015424_pt1 | contig 14078 bp, 1 predicted proteins | sample 17_EM_MG_FD_194513 | JGI IMG/M metagenome (GOLD analysis project Ga0307515, IMG submission 194513) | Populus trichocarpa ectomycorrhiza microbial communities from riparian zone in the Pacific Northwest, United States - 17_EM | ecosystem: Host-associated > Plants > Roots > Unclassified | place...
AATAATATTATAAAAGGTCCTGGAAACCAATTACTTTAAGAGATACTTATATCCTTAATAATAAATAATATTACTATAACGACTATATGGGTCTCCAGCGCCAATAATGGGCTTACTAATGTTCTCTCGCGATTTAACCGCGAGAAATTATTATTACTGTGCCCTAAGTGGTAAATGAATAACGGCTTCTTACTAAATAAATAACGGCTTCTTGCCGGATAAACAAAGGCTTCTTACTAGAAAAATAATATCTCTCCTCTAAGTGGCTATTAACTCTTATAGTTAACCCAAAGTCGTTTAATTAACCTCCCCCAACCTTCTAGAGCGAAATTAGTAGGTTTTATTGCTTTTTACTACTTATATAGCATGGCTTAGCAGCTAATATAAGGAAGGGCTACTCCTCCGCTACTAAGAGCTAGGAGGCCTTCTTAGCCCTAAACGGTTTATTACCGTATCTAGCCGAGAGGATAAACTTAGGGGAATGGATCGCTTAATGAGCGTTTAGTATAGCCGCCCCTCTAATAGGTAGGGTTAAGCCAGAAACCCTCTCTAACTATATCTCTATAATCCGATCTCGTTATATAGATCTAGGTTACTTAATCGCCGCCTTTAAAGACTATACTATTAAGAGGGCCCTAGCGGGGGCTATATTACTATTCCCATCTACTAAAAAGACTAAACTACTAATTATAAAGGACATTCTAGATAAGATTATTACCTTTAGGCCCTATAAGGCGGATATAAATATAGATGCGGCATTTACGATAGCGTTTACGGGTTTCCTATATATAGGAGAGATTACGTACCCAAATAGGAAAGCTAAGGACTTTAGCACTATAAGGGCCCTCTATAGCGATATTAGGATCGCCCCTAACGGCTATTTAATAGTCTTTTACCTAAAATAGAGCAAGATAGACAAAACTTATAGTGGCGTTAATATTCAGATCGCCGCTATACTAGGAGATCGTCTATACCCCATAGCCGTAATAATACGGTTATTTAACCGTAACCCCCAACCTCTATTAAATCTATTATTTAGCGTTAATAATAGAGCATTTTCGGCGCTAGTAGTGCGTAAGATTCTATTAACCTACTTAGCCGGTAGCGGCATCTTGCCTAACGGCTACTCTAACCACTTCTTTTGTAAGGGTGCAGCACAGTATACGTATAATTATGGCTTCGCAGAGTTATAAACGGCGCAGTTAGGTTAATGGACATTAGATACGGTTAAACTTTACTATAATACCTTAGAAACTAAACAACTTTAATTAAATATAAATTTCCAGTAGAGTGTGCCTATACTAGCTATATAACGGTGCTAGAGGCGTATTACCTACTACGTTCTGCTATATCTGCAATATCTATAATTATTGGTATACTTTAATATGGTGTAATAGACGTAATATACGTATAGTGCGATATATAGTTGGATTCTTAAGGTTCTGTATATGTTATAGTGCTGTAATATAAGTAGGCGAAATAACTACATTGTAGTATAAAGAGGAGAAGAAGGTAAAAGGGGGTATTATATACAATTAGTAGGGTCAGCCGCCAAGGCGCTAGTGGTGGGCTAGCTAATAGTAGGAAACAGTACGAGACAGTATGGAATAGTATGCGTTAGGTCAGTGCCATAACAGTACTCCCCTCCCTAAAAGGTTTGGTCCCTAAACCAAACAAGTAACTTATTTTTGCTGTAAAGATATTACTTCCGCTTACCGCCCTTAACCAAGCCAATAGCAATTTTCTATGCCGGGCATAGAAAATCTTAATTAGTTAGCTTAACGAATAAAGTCGGTAGAACTCTACACTGCTACCGCGTGGCGTTTCTTAGCATAAAACTAACTAATTAGATAACTTTAACCGGCGGTTAAAGTTTTATAAGATCTTAACTACCCTAAATTATCTTTATGGTCGGCTACGGCCTTAGCATAGCTCTCCCTTATCTTATGCCTAGTCTAGGGGTCCTAGCTTCTTAGGGTGTTATTTATAAAACTTTAGTAGTACGCGCTCGCACCCTTTTAGGGATTTCTCGGGTTCCTAGGTTTCCTTATTATAATACTTCCACTTAATATAATATGTTAAGCCGTGCTCGTCTATTTGTTTATTATATATATTAAGGATCTTTTTAAATTCCTACTTATCCGTGATATTACCATCGTTATCCCTTTTGGCTATCCTACCTGTGATATTATAACGTTCCTCTTTATTAATGCGTGCTTAATTAGAGATCTCTTTAGGGAACTAGAGGCGGACTTTTAAAGTATAGAAAGACTTGTTAACGCGGATATAGTCTAGGAGGTTAACTATAACTGCTTCTCTATAGGCAGCTAGAACGGGCTAGGGTCCGTCCTAGTTATTATCCCACTTCCTCTTAGGCTGGTTAGTCTTTATGTTTTCGAGGCTAACTATAATTATATTATCCTTTTTAAATATTATACCTTCGTCTTATTTTATATTAGCGTTATCTTTATAGCGTCACTAGGAGATACAAGCTAGGGCTTTAAGCTGGGTTAAGATGCGCTTAAAGCGGTTAGCAATAGTATTAGCTTATAGGTACTCCTTCTTTGCATATATAGACAGGGCTGATGGCTAGGGGCCCGCTAGTTTGACGCCTAGATGTAGGTTATAGCCGTAGTTAGTAAAGAACGGTGAGATTCCTATAGTCTTATTAACTTGGTTATTTGTGGTAAACTTAGTAAGGGGGAGCCAGTCTACCCAGTCGTCTTAGGTAAAGCTTATAAAGGCGCGTAGGTACTTATTTATTGCTGCATTAATAATTTTAGTTTAACTATCTGTTTTAGGGTGCTATACAGAGCTAGGGCTTAGGGTTACCTTTAGGCGCTAATTTAGGCGACGCCAAAAGTTAGAAACGAATGAAGAGCCTCTATTAGAAATAATGGTATTTAGAGCGCCGTGTAGCTTATAGATAGTATAGATAAATGCTTTAATAAGCTCCTTAGTGTCTAGGCTAGTGACAGGAATAAAGTATCTTATCTTTATTAGGCGGTTAACAACAACAAAGATATATCTATATGTTTTGCCGTTATAAAGGCACTTAGGTAGGTTAACGACATAGTTAATAGAGATATCGGTTTACGGGCGGACTGGTAGTTCTAGTGGTTTTAGGAAACCGGGCAGTGCTAAGCGTAAGGTCTTTGTGCGGAAGCAGAGAGCGCAGTCTTTTATAAAGGTAGCCATGAACTGTGAAATACCTAGCCACTAATATGTTTGATTAAGGAGGTTTAGTGTTTTAACGCGGCTTGGGTGACCTGTAGGGCCTAAACTATACGTGCGGTGTATAACTTTTAGTTAGAGTTCCCGTGAATTAGGGACAAATACTTAATTCCTGTAGTAGATTAGGCCGTTAACAATTGAATATTTGGATTTATTATAGCGAAGCAGCTTCCTAATCTACTTAGGCCAACGGCGTGCTTTATAGTTTTTCTGTTCGCGTAGCGCAGCCAACATATTTTTAGCAAGTTCGTTCTCTTTATAGGCATTCTTAATAAGCTCCTTAAGGGGTTTTTTCTTAGGCTTTAGGTCTATTACTATAATAAAGTCTTTAATGCTCTGGTCTTGGGATTCGCTTAGTAGTTCTTCTAGGATAATAGGGTTGACTTTTTTTGGTGGTAAGATAACACGGTCTCGGTGTTGTAGATATTCGTTATTAGTATTAGCAGGTGCAACGCCTAGGAGGCGGCTAAGAGCGTCCGGGATTGTGGCTTTAGTGTTAGGCCTATAGGTAATAATAAAGTTAAATTAAGAAAGAAACTTAGCCCAGCAGACTTAGCGCTGGTTTAGTTATTTCGTTATTATAAAGGTCTAGAGGTTTTTATAGTCCGTAATAATTTTAAACGGCTGCTTAGTTCCTTATAGTTTGGGACGCTATTCTTTTAGTGCCTTAACGATTGCTAGGAGCTCCTTATTATATATTTTATAGTTATATTTAGGGGCTAAGTACTTAGTAGAGAAGAATGCGACTGGCTTAAGCTTGTTACTTTTATTAGTTTAATAGAGTACTCTACCTAAAGCCTAGTTTAAGGCGTCTGTCTTTACTATAGTCTTCTTTATATAGTCGTAATACGCTAGGACCGGTGCTGTAGTAAACGCTATTTTTAGGGTTTAGAACGCCTGTGTTTAGTTAGGGCCCTATAACTAGCTAATGCTCTTCTTTAGTAGCCTAGTTATAGGCTTAACTACCTTAGAATAGCCTTAAATAAATTATTGGTAGAAGTTCGCGAAGCTAAGAAATTATTGTAGTTCCTTAACTAACGTCGGGTCCTTTTATTCCTGTAAGGCCTGCACTTTCTTAGGGTCTATAGTTATGCTATTAGTTAAGATAATTAAGCTAAGGTATTTTATTTTGGTAGTATAAAACTCAGACTTATTAATATTAATTTAGAGTCCAGCATTACTAAGTCTCTAGATGATTTCATTTATATATTTTATATGCTCAGCGCGTGTTTTTAAGAAGATAAGGATATTATTAAGATACGCAGTATAGTAGTTATTGAGGGCGTTGTATAAAATATGGTTAATATAGTTCTGGAATATAATAGGCGCGTTATAGAGACTAAATAGTGTAACTAATATCTTATAGAGTCTAAACTGGGTAATAAATGCTATAAGCTATTTATGGCCTTCCGCGATTCGGATTTAGTTAAACGTAGCAATTATATTAAGCTTAGTAAAGTACTTAGTACTATAGAGTGCGTTAAGTGTCTTATAGATTAGTGGTAATAGGTACTAATTCTTAATAGTAACTGTGTTTAGGCCTTAGTAGTTATAGTAGATTTGTATACCGCCGCTAGGCTTCGCAGCGAGGAGGAGTAGTATAGTAGCTGGTAAGGTTAATTCGCGGATAAAACCCTTATCTAGTATCTTATTAATCCACTTCTTTATATAGCTGAGTTTAGCAGGTAAAAGTAGTCTATTTTTATAATACAGGGCCTGGTTTCCGGGGATAATCTTAATTTTGTGGTCCTATAGTTAGTAAGGGGGCAGCTTATCTGCGTTCTTAGGGAGGAAATGCTTAATATATTTACGAAACTCCTTTAGTAGGCGTTATAGAATATTTTCGCGGGTTAATCCTAGTTTGCCTTTTAGGAATTTTTTAATATTAGTGTCGACTATCTTCCGGCATAGAAACTTAGACTTAGTTTTTAGGTTTATCTTAAGGAAGTTATAAAAATAAGGGGGTAGCGCTTTACGGGCTTTCTCTATTATATAGTCGCCTTCTACTAGTTAGTAGAAAGACCTTTTTAATAGGTTCGGTACTTCTATTAGGCCTATAGGCAGCTCTTTAAGTAGCTGTTAGTGCTCTTCTTATTTAACTATTTCTACTAGCTCCGCTATATAGATCCTTATTGCCTTTATGCCTTTTTATTTACAAAACTGGGTAAAATTAACGGTATAAGTGTATCTAATGTTGTCTAGGTTAGGGTATATCTGGTTTTCTGGTGCTATGGCTAGGCTGGCGCGGCTTAGTTGGCCTAGGGGGGCGGAAATGAGGTAGCGGCTCTGTATGGTACGCGCGGGAGACGGGTATAAGGTTAGGCGTTATAGGGGGGAGGTCTTAATTGCTCTAGTTTCGGTCTTAGTTATAACGCCTTTAGCTATTATATGTGCGGTCGCGTATGCGTATAGTAAATAACTTAGAGTTAGGTGTCTTATTGGCTGGCTTAGGTTAAGCGGGTATATATAGGGGACTTATAGTTTTAGTGGTGTTTATTTTCTTAGGGGTAGAGCAGTGGTCTAGTCTTCCAGAATCTTTACTTTATTTACTGCGTATATTAGCTTACTAGTGTTAGGTACCTCTTTTACTGTCGGCTGACGGTATCTAAGCATTGGCCATGTGATGCGTCCATATAGTGCTACTTGGTTATAGTTAGGAATGTGCTATAGGAGATAGTTATAGGTATAATACTTAGAGTTAAACTTAAGCTCTAGGGCGGGGAAGTCTATCTTTAGGTTGTGCTTTTTAAGCTAGGGTATTTTAAGAATTACTAGTGTAGAGGGTAATAACTTTGTAACGTAGAAGAGTATAGATTCTGTATAGTGGCCAATTATTATTATTGCTGTAAAGTAGTGGGTAATAAAGCCGGATAGGAGTCCGTTAGTAAGGTGGAGTAGTTTTAGGACTAAGAGTCTTTTTGTTATAATATTATGCTTTTTTATAAGCGAGTCTTTATCTACAAATACTGGTGCTGTACTACTGGTATTAATGAGGCTTACTATTTTAATAAAAACTTATAGGAGTGGGTTGCGTAGTAAGGAGAGGTAGATCTAAATAAGGATGGCATTTTTATTGCTGTTTGCTATTTTAAGGTTAAGTAGTAGCTGGCTTAGAATAAGGTCTAACTAATCTAGTAGTATAGATCTAATCCTTTTATCCTCCTCCCCGTATGGTTCTGATCCTTAAAGGCGACTTAGTTTAAAGGTTGGCCTTTTAATAACTGGATTATAGGGCTTAGCTAGTGACTATAGTCTTGGCTAGTGTGTCCTAACGTGTTAGTCTCTGATAGTATATATATGCTAGGGGGTACTTTACTAAGGATATAGCCGGTTTCTTAATTAGTAGCGGTATAGAGCACTTGTCCGTAGTTCGCGTACGGGACTATTGGCTAGGGCTATATTAGGAAAGGGAATTATAGGGGTAGGTTTTTGTGTCTGAACCTATATCCCCGTCCGTGGTTACCGTTTTAGTTACTATCCCTTCTGCTAAAGAATCCGCCGCGGCTTAGAGGGGGTTAGCGTGGTAGTATTAGGAGGGGATTTAGGTTCCTCTTAGGGTTGTGAGCATCTTTTTAGTGGCTAGGTTGACTACACATTATATAGAGTCTGTTATCTATACGGTATCTTTAAACGTTATTAGGGAGGCCACTACTACTGCCGCTAAATTTAACGGCGTTAAGGTTTATTGGGTTATTCTGCGGTGCCGGTGCTGAGGTATTATTATTAGGTGGTGTAGGTCTATAGCCGCTAGCGGTACTTAGCTTGGCGGTATTTAGCTTAGTGTGGTGGGCGTGGTTTTATAGGTTATAAGCGAACACATTTATCTGCTTACTCTAGCCTTTATAGTTAGTATTATTAATCTTGCGGCTAAGGGTAAGGGCTAAGTCCTTTATTTTAAAGGAGATATTCTTTTTAAGTAAATCTACTTTTTATTCCTTAGTCTTATTTACTTTAATTATTAACTTATTAAGCTCTACTTTCTAGGACCAGTAGTTACGCTTACCTTAGATTAAGGTATCTAACTTGTTTTTAGCTGCTTGGGTTATATCTATGGTCTTATAGTGCTTTCTTATGTATACGAATATAGACTCTTAGTTGGAGAAGGTCTATTTACTTAAGTTGTTTAGGTATATGCGTAGTGTATTAAGGCCGTGCTTAATATAGTTATAGGCCTTATCTATTAGCATGTCTAATATGTAGAGGACTTCGTCTATTAGGGTCTTAAAGCACTTTATATCCCTTTAGAAAACGCCTTGGATCTTTGTTTCCCATATCTTAAATTTTTTTTTTTTTTTAGTTGGTGATCCCTTGCTATTAAATAGGGTTAGATCTTTTGCTTTACGCTTTTTTTTTAGGGCTTGGTTAAAAGAGGGGAGCTAGTAGCTGTATTCTTGTTGGTAATAGTCTAGGTAAGTGTAGTAATTTAAGAGCTTAGACTTTATATAGTCTTAGTATATACGAAGGCTTGCTGTTTGTATTATTGTATATGTAGTTTAAGTGTTTTAAGGGAGTCGATTTTATGCTAAGTTTCTTTAAGTTAGGACTTTATAGTTCGGCCTTTATTGTAGACGGCTTAGAGACCGTTTTTAACGCTAGTTAAAAAGGTTATATATATGGAGAGGTGCTGGAAGGTTTCTGCTATATTAAGGTCCTTAGGGTACTCCGGATTACTCCTAATTGCCTAGGTAATATAGGTATAGGAGGTATTAAAGAGGCAGGCGAGTGCTTCGCGTGGGTTTATTAACGGGGTATTATTTATATTATGGTCACCTATTTTAAGGGATCTGGGTAAGGTAATTGAAATCTTATAAGGCTGGCTATGATACTAAGATTATTTAAGACTGTATTAAGATTGTCTAGGACTGTGCTAGGACTGCGGTATAGTGTTGTTGGTTGCGCCGGGTTGCGATTATACTAGGGAAAACGGAGATAATGTATTAGAAAAAGAAAGAAAACAAAGGTTGTGACGGGGTGTAATTAGAGATACTATAAACTGTTATAGTGCTGTAATGCAAGTAGGCTAAATAACTACATTATGGTATGAAGAGGAGAAGAAGGTAAAAGGGGGTATTGTATATAATTAGTAGGGCCAGCCGCTAAGGCGCTAGTGGTGGGCTAGCTAATAGTAGGAAACAGTACGAGATAGTACGGAATAGTATGCGTTAGGTCAGTGCCGTGACAGTATATATGTTTACCTATTTCTACTGCAAAGATATTAGTTCCGCTTACTGCCCTTAGCTAAGCTAATAGCGATTTTCTATACCTAGTATAGAAAATCCTAATTAGTCCGTTTAACGATAAAGCCGGCAGAATTCTATACCGCCACCCTATTCTGCCTACCCGTCTTTCTATAGTAATATTCTGCAATATTCAGCATATTGCCGCGACATTGCCGCAATATGCCGTACATTGCCGTTTGCTGTTCTACTATGTCGCTAAGCCTAATATAGAGTGGAGACTTTATACTTTTTAGACTACAGAAATTACTCCCATTTTAACTTAATTCTTTATAGGTGGTAGGCGCTTCGCTAGTGGGCACCGGGTAGGATTTAGGCTAGATCTCCAAAGTTTAGGCCTAAAAAGCCTTATAAACGCTAGGATATCGCCTAAATCCCGCCCTATAAGCCTATACTCTCTACAATTAATATATTTAAAATGGACTATAACCTATTCATGCCGTGCAAGAGATAGATATTATATATCTATACATTGCTTAGCCTAAAACCCTACAACTTAGGTATTTAACCAGATGTTTAACACGGTTAATAACATTATCGCTTATAACTGCACTTAATAGGTCGTTCTTTTTACCTACCCACCCCCCTTATGATATATATTAGATTAGATACTTATAGTCCTGTTTAGGTCTAGCGGCGGGCTACCTTATTAGGGGCACCGGGTAGGATTTAGGCCAGATCTCTAAAGTTTAGGCCTAAAAAGCCTTATAAACGCTAGGATATCGCCTAGATCCCGCCCTATAAGCCTATACCCTCTACAATTAATATATTTAAAATAGACTATAACCTATTCGTGCCGTGCGAGAGATAGATCTTAATTAAAAGACGGAGAATAGCATCCTATGGCGTTTTAGTTAAGGAAAATAACCCCTATAGAATAGTGTTATATAACACACGACTAGAAGTTACTCGTAATAGTTATAGTAATAAAATACTGGTAATATTATTATATAGGAAGCAATTACCCTATTAAAGTCCTTATAGACTATAACAACCTAAAATACTTTATAACTATAAAGGTATTAAGCGGTCAATAAGCTAGATAGGTAAAGGCACTATTGCAGTATAATTTTAAAATTATATACCGCCTAGGAAAGACAAATCCCGCTAATAGGTTGTTAAGACGTCTAGATTATAAGATAGGAAGGATCTAGGATAGTATAGGGGAAATAATCCCTATATTGCAAAATTTGCTTAAAAAGAAAGAAGACTCTTTCCCTAAAACTATAGAATTTTATAATAGGGTAGAGGTCCTAGCAATGCAGCTACGGAGCGCTATAATTGTAGAACTATAGGATATAGTTATAGACTAGGTTATAGACTAGGTAGATATCACAAAGTTGGTATACCCTAGAATTAGTAAGAATTCTGTGGGATATACTAGGGGTATCGCGGCACCTTTGACTTAATGGTATATTAGCTACGAGTTTTAGGATCTAAAGGGGATAGGTAAGATACCTATCTATAGCGTGGTACACTATATAAAGGTAGAAGAGTTTACTAGCACTAATAGTTTAAAATATCTCGTGCTATACCCTAAGTCCGTAATGGTGGTAGGTAAAACGGAAGTAAGTAATCTACATAAAACCTTTCTAAATCTTCTTCTTTAAGCTTAATAAAGGGACGCCTTCGCTTTTAGGGAAAGGTGGAAAGATATAGTAGAGACTAACTTAGCCGGAGTTATTAAGAAGCTATAGTAGTAGGACTAAAAGGATCTATCGCGCTTTAAGGGTGCTATATATATTCCAAAGGACTAAGCAGTTTAAGACAAAATTCTAAAGGTCTTTTATAATAACCCTTTTAGGGGTCACTATAGTGCTAACAGAACCCTTAAGGCTATTTAAGGGAAATACTTTTAGGATAGAATGTCTAAAGAGGTTAAGGACTATATATTAAGATATAATATATGCTAAAGAGTATAGATATTTAGGCATCGCCTATACGGCAAGTTATTAGTGCTTCCTATTCCGTAGGAACCTATATTAGAATTAATAATAGATTTTATTATAAGCTTACCCCTTACTAAGATAAGAACTAGAGAGGTTGCTAATGCTATCCTAGTAATTATTAATAGGTATATAAAGTTTTTAGAATACTTTACTATTATAACAACAATTACGGCAGCAGAACTAGCAGACCTGTTTTTAGAATAGTGGCTCTTATTTAGTATACTAAGGGGAATTATATCTAATAGAGGTACCGTATTTAATAGTGCATTTTAGTCTTTATTCTGTCTCTTATTAAAAATATAGTAAAGAATAAGTACTGCCTTTTACCTACAAACAGATAGGCTAACAGAGCGTCTAAATACGTTGTTAGAACACTACCTCCGCTACTATATTAATTATTAATAGGATAATTAGATATTATAGTTAGCTCTAGCGCAGTATATATATAACATAAGCATCTATAGTAGTATAAAAATGACCCCTTATAAAGCACTATTTAGGGTAAAAGCAAATAACCCCTAGAATATTAAGGATATTATTCCTAAAAGGGAGGCACTAGTAGCGTCTAAAAGAATTAAGTAAATAAGAGTTTATAGAGAGGAACTTAAAAAGCACTTACTAGACGCCTAGGCTGTGTAAAAAAGGTACTATAACAAAAAAACATATACTAAAAGAATTTAAGATAGGAGACGAAGTCTTACTATTTATAAAAAATATCCGAATAAAACGTATTAAGAAAAAGCTAGATTACCGGTAGCTCGGACCCTTTAAAATAGTTAGGAAAACTAAAGGAAACTAAGCCTATAAATTAGAATTACTAAAATCTTATCCAATATATCCTATATTTTATGTTTTCTTACTAAAGCTATATTAGAGAAGAGATAGTGCGGAACTGCCTTTACCTAGCGAAATTAATAAGGAACTGGAATGGAATATAGAAGATATTCTAGACTAAAAATGGCGCTAGAAGAAGCGCGAATTTTTAGTTTATTAGGAAGGATACTCTTAGGCGTATAATAGTTGGGAACTTAAGGAGTACCTTCGGCCGGGATGTAACACCGTAATTAAAACCTTCCTAAAAACTAAAGGTAAAGATTTAGAAATGGTTCCGGATATGCTATAGGTAAAGCAATAGGGAAGACCCCATAAATTAAAACTATAAAATTAAGTATAGGCATTAAGAACGGAAACGTTTCGCTATTATAATAGGGATCCTAAAATCCTATAAGAGGAAGCCTATAGGGATCCACAGGAGAACCACTAGGGATACTGTTTAAAGAAGACGCTGTTTAAGAATAAGTAGTAGCACTATAAGAAGTGGCCTCGGGGATTTAGAAAGATCCCCTAAGAATAAAAGAAGAGTATACAGCCTAGTACTGGAGATACGCAGTAGAGTTAATAGTACAAAGAGGAGCAAAAGGACAGCCTATAAAGAATTAGAAAGTTTTAGGAATTATAAGGCACCTATAGGAACACCACCTATTTATTATATATAGGGATTATGGTAGTACACTACGTTTATATAAATTATTACTAAAGCTTAAAATAAAGGTATCCCTAATCCTAAATTCTAAACCCTTATAATTCAAGATATTTAAATTTATATATAATTCCCCTATAGTAGGGCATTCTAGCTATATAAAGACCTATAAGATTATCTAATAAGTATATTACTAGCCTATAATATATAACTATGTATAAAAATACGTTTAAGTATACAGAATATGCGTATATAGGAAGACCTCTTATATAAAGAAGTAAGGAGTACTTTAACTATTACCAATTCTAATATAAAGATGGCGAGATATTTTAATTAACTTTATAGTTAACCTGCCTAATAGTAATAGGTTTATAAATATTATAGTAATTATTAACCATTTTATAAAAATGCGATATATAATTCCTATAGACTTAATTAATATAATAGTAGTAGCCAAATATTTTATTAAGTACGTCTTTAAGCTACACGGACTTTCTAATTTAATAATATCTAACCGTAAAAGCTAGTTTGTTTTAGACTTCTAATAAGCCCTATATAAATAATTAAGTATATAAATATAACTCTTAACTATATTTTATCTGGAAATAGATAATTAAATAGAAATTATAAACGTAATTATAGAATAATACCTATAAATATACTACTTCTACCTATAAGATAACTAGGAAAAGTGGCTACCTTTAGCTAAGTTTATTGTAAATAATATAAGAAACAAATTAATAGGCGTAACGCTATTCTACGCAACCTATAAATAAGACCCTTAACTTAGATTTAAACTATAACCCGAAATTAATATAATAGGACCTATAATTAAGAGGGTTTAACTAATTAACACGTATAACTTTACTAATTAAATAAAGTAGTTAACGGAACTATTATAAAGTAAATTAGCGTACGCTTAAATAGTATAAAAATAGCATATAAATAAAGAATAAGCTCCCGTATAGGACTTTAAAAAAGGTAATATAGTTTACCTTAATATATAAAACCTAAAGACTTAATAACCCTTAAAGAAACTTAATTAGAAGTTTATAGGCCTATGCTAAATTAAAAAGAGACTAAGCCCATATACTTATAAGCTTAAACTACTAACTAAGATAAAAATATATCTAACGTTTTATATAAGCTTACTATAACCTTTAAAGGGTAAACCTATAACTTATAAAGTGCTGCCGCTACTTCCTATAATTATTAATAACGGTACCGGTTTTTACTTTATTAACTTAATTAATAATATATAATAGAAAATATAATCTAAATAATTTAAACTCCTTATTAAGTGGGAAGGATATAAAACATAAACTTAGGAAACCTATAACTAGATTAAGACCGACGCGCCTTCCCTAGTAAAAGAATTCTATAAAGACTACCCTTTATGGCCTACTTTAGCTAAATAGATATAATATAAAGGTAAATAACTGCTACTTAACACGAATATACGAAATATAATAGTAGGAAGCTTAAAATTAAAAAGAACTTAAAATATATTATAACGTTTATAATACAATTATATAATATATAAAATATTAAGAAACTTTAACTGCTAGTTAAAGTTATTTAATTAGTTAGATCCGCCTTGCTAAGATTTACTATAAAGATATTAGTTCTACTTACCGCCTTAACTAAGCTAATAGCGATTTTCTATTCCGGGGATAGAAAATCCTAATTAGCCTATTTAACGATAGAATTGGTAAAACCCTATACTACTACCTAACGCGAAAATATAATACGCGATAAGTTATAAGTCTTAACTAAAATTAAATTATTTAGACCTTTAGCTAAAAGGGGGAGTACTATAATAGGACTAGCCTAGTTATAGTAGGAATATTTTAGTAAAATACTTAATAGATAAATTCTAACGCTTTAACTAGATTCTGCTAGATTAATTAAATTCTATAAAAGTCCGTTAAAGACCGCGTATATATATGCGCACGTATTAACCACTAAGCCCCTAATTATTTAATTATATAATTCTCTTGTTATTCCTTTCTCTTCTTTACGTAACGTCTTGTTCTTAGCGAGAGCTATATACCCATAGAATTAGATAGAATTTATATCGTTCCATTAAATCTTCCCCCAAAGTCTCTTCGCGCCCTTATAGATTAATAATTTACAGTTTTATACTTAGCTCTATAGAACGCACGCCCTTTTAGTATA
>Ga0307515_10015425_pt1 | contig 14078 bp, 11 predicted proteins | sample 17_EM_MG_FD_194513 | JGI IMG/M metagenome (GOLD analysis project Ga0307515, IMG submission 194513) | Populus trichocarpa ectomycorrhiza microbial communities from riparian zone in the Pacific Northwest, United States - 17_EM | ecosystem: Host-associated > Plants > Roots > Unclassified | place...
TCGGACAGCGTGGCCGACGCCGAGCACGCCGCGGCGGCCAGCGCGAGCGCGGCGCTGATCACCGCCAGCGCGGCGACGTGGTGCGGGTGGCGCCGGTCAGCCCGCGCGCGCGGACGCCGCGATCGCCCCGGCGAGGCGAGGCCGCCGCGGGTGCGCGATCGCTCGGCGCCCGCGCGGGTCACAGCGCCGCGGCGGCGTCCGCGATGACCTCGGCCGCGCGCAGCACCGCCGCACGGTCGACGTCGAGGTGGGTGACCAGGCGGATCCGCTGCGCGCCCGACGCGCCGAGCAGCACGCCGGCGCCGCGCGCGTGCTGGACCACCGCCGCGGCGGTGCCGCGCTCGAGCTCGATCATCGCGATGTTGGTCTGGACCCGCGCCGGATCGATCCGCAGATGGCGGACGCCGGCGAGCCGCTCGGCGAGCGCGCGGGCGTTGCCGTGGTCCTCGGCGATCCGGGCGCGGTGGTGGTCGAGCGCGTACAGCCCGGCGGCGGCGAGGATGCCGGCCTGGCGCATGCCGCCGCCGTACATCTTGCGCAGCTTGAGGCAGCGCCGGATGAAGTCGCGGCGGCCGGCGATCATCGAGCCGATCGGCGCGCCGAGGCCCTTGGACAGGCACGCGCTGATCGAGTCGAAGCCCGCGGCCAGCTCGCGCTCGGGCACGCCGCCCGCGACCGCCGCGTTCCAGATCCGCGCGCCGTCGAGGTGGACCGCCAGGCCCAGGCCGTGCGCCGCCTCGATCACGCCGGTGAGCTGCGCGCGATCCCAGCACGTGCCGCCGCTCAAGCTGTGGGTGTTCTCGATCGCGACCACCCGGGTCAGCGACAGGTGCGGATCGTCGCCGCCGCGGTACGCCGCGCGGACCTCGTCGGCGGTGAACGTCGGGCCGGTGGTCACGGTGGTCTGCAGGCCGGCCAGCGCGGCGAGCGCGCCGGACTCGTTGCGCCAGCAGTGCGCGTCGCGGCCGACGATGACCTCGTCGCCGTGCCGGCTGTGGGCGCGCAGCGCGATCTGGTTGGCCATCGTGCCGCTCGGCACCAGCAGCGCGGCCTCGGTGCCGAACAGCTCCGCGATCCGGTCCTGGAGCCGGTGCACCGTCGGATCGTCGCCGTAGACGTCGTCGCCGACCTCGGCCTCGGCCATCGCCTTGCGCATCGCGGCGGTCGGCCGGGTGACGGTGTCGCTTCGCAGATCAATGGTCGCCATCGCCGCGCAGCCTACCAAGGAAACCGCCGCCGCACGCGCCGCGGCACCCGGGTCACGGCGTGGGCGACACCGGCGGGCCGTCGTCGGAGCGCTCGTCGCCTCGCTCGTCGCGCCGCGGCGCGTCCCGCTTCGGCTCGTCCTTGCGGGGCGCGTCCTTCTTCGGCTCGTCGCGGGGCGGCGGCGCGGGTGCGGGCGCGGGCGAGCCGAGCTCGGCGCGCAGCTTGGCCTCGAGCCGCCGCAGCATCGCGATCTCGAGCCAGCTCGGCCGATCGGCGATCTGCAGCACGAACCGGACCTCGCTGCGGCCGTCGCGGACCACGGTGGCGACCTCGAGCGCGCCGCGGAACACCTTGCCCTCGTCGCGCAGCTCGAACACCACGTAGCCGGCCTCGGCGTCCTTCTCGGTGATCTTGACGCGCTCGTCGACGACCAGGAACCGGACCGCGGTCGGCCACACCTGATCGCGCGGGTAGGCGAGGGTCTTCTCCGACCGCCCCCACGCCGGCAGCGCGGCGCCGGTCAGCCCGGCGGCGAGCACCACGGCCAGGGCAAGCCCGGCGCGGCGCGGCGGGTCACGGTGGATCGGGCGCATGCGCCGGATCGTCGGCGCTGCGCGGCTCGGGGGCCAGTTTCTTGTCGCTGGCCGGGCGCTCGGCCGGCGCCTCGGCGCGCGGCGGCCCGGGCGCGGCCTTGCCGTCGCTGGCGACGTCGTTGGGCGCCTTGCGGGCGGCCCACAGATCGTGGAACGACACCCACGGGCTCGCCAGCCCGAGCGCGCCCATCGCGACGTACCACGCGACCTGGAGCAGGTGCAGGGCGATCGCGTAGGTCAGCGCGAGGGCATGGACCGCGGTGTGCTTGGCCGCCGGATCACCGGCGTCGAAGCCGAGGTAGAGCGACAGGCCGAGCAGCGTGAACCACTGGAACTGGCCGACCAGGCCGGGCGAGTTCGGCAGCGAGATGCCCACGCCGAGCAGACCCATGGTCGCGTACGCACCGATCAGCGACAGCGGGAGGCCGAAGCCGCGCGCGAGCACCCACATGCCCAGGCCGTTGATCGACCAGTACGCCACGCTCCAGATCAGGAACATGACCATGCTGCGGACGTGCGCGAGCACGGCGAGGCCGCGGATCATCTCGAGCAGCCAGCGCTCGATCACCCGGGCGAACCGCGGTGCGAACCAGGGCAGCAGCGTCAGCCGGAGGCAGAACCGCACGGTCGGCTCGGGCCGGCGCAGCGCGAACACCAGGAACACCAGTGCGCCGGCGAACACCGCGAGCGCGCCGTACGCGGTCGGCATCATCCAGCCCGGCGAGTCCGGACCGCGGTGGGCGAAGAACGCGCCGAACACCAGCAGCGAGATGATCAGGCCGTCGACGATGCGCTCGACCGCGACGGTGCCGAGCGCCGCCGAGGCCGTGGTGTAGCGGCCCTGGCGCAACAGGCCCGGGCGCACGAACTCGCCGAGCCGCACCGGGAGCGCAAGGATCGCCATGAACCCGACCGACGAGATCGCGAGCAGCGGCCCGGGCGCCACCTTGACGCCGAGCGGTGCGAGCAGGTGGTTCCAGCGCAGCGAACGGCACAGGTGCACGATGATCTGCAGCCCGAGGTACGCGGCGAGGTACGGCGCGAAGTCGGCCCAGTGCAGCCGGGCGATCACGTCGTGGAGGTCGATGCGCTCGGCGGCGTCTGGCCAGACGAGCCAGGTGCACAGCGCCAGCATGCCGAGGGACAGGATCAGGTTGATCGCGAGGCGCATATCAGTCCGGGAGCTCTCCTGCCAGGATGGTGCGGGGCGCGTGATCGAACAACCTCACGACCGCGGCATGGCCGAGCTTCTTCTCGATCCACGCCAGGCCGACGGCCGCCTGCTGCAGGTCGCCAACCTGGTGGGCATCGCTGGCAACCCCGCAGGCGATGCCGGTCTCCAGCAGGTGGCGCGCGGCCTTGGTCTCACGCTTGCCATGGAAGCCGCCGACCGCGCCGAGGTCGACCACGAACGCGCAGACCCGGCGCAGCGACCGCGCCAGCTCGTCGTCGTCCCACAGCGCGTGGTAGCGCTCGGGGTGCGCGAGCACGGGGACTTTCTGACGCAGCCGCAACTTGAACAGCTGGTCGAGCACGCCAGGAGGCATGAGCGACGGGGGGAACTCGACCAGGAACGCGAGCGTGTCACGATAATGAGGAATTTTGTCCTCGGAGAGCCGCTGCAGGAATACATCATCCCACATGTTCTCGGCTCCGAGACGCAGCGTCGGATGGCCGGGCCGGCGCATGCGCTCGACCCCGGCCAGCGCGGCCTCGACGCGGTCCCAGCTCGGCAGGTATTGCCCCGACTTCTGGTGCGGGGTCACGCATTGCTCGGTGACACCGAGGGCACTCAGACCATCCAGCATCGCGAGCGCGGTGGCTTCATCGGGGGCGCCGTCGTCCACGCCGTACAGGACGTGGCTATGAAGATCGACGAAACCCATGGCGGGACGTGGTGTGTATCGCAGTAGGACGGCGGGCACAATTGTGCTCGTTGCCCCCCGAGATCCTGCGTGATAGAGATCGATAGTCCGGGAGATCTCTCCCGTGACAGAGGACGGTCCATGGCACAGCCTGAGAAGCGCGAGAATTCCGTGTTGTTCTCCCTACGCGAGCTCCGCCAGATCGAGGAGAGCCGCGTACAGGAAGAGGAGCATGCTGTTCGAACCGCCGAGGAGGCGCGCATCGCCGCGGCGCAGGCCGCCGAGCGCCAGCGCCGCGAGGCCGAGGAGGCGAAGGTCCGGGCGGAGCGGGACGAGATGCTCCGGATCGAGACCGCCCGCGAGAACGCCGAGCGCGAGGCCCGGATGCGGGTCGAGTCGGCCGAGGCCATGGAGCGCCAGCGCGCCCAGGCCTCCCTCGAGCACCAGCGGCTGCAGCACGAGATGGAGCTGCGCCGCGCCGAGGTCGCCAAGAAGCGGCCGACCTGGATGCTCGTCGTCACCGGCGGTGCGGTGCTGCTCACGATCGCCCTGGTGATCTTCGCGGTGCAGCGCATGCACCAGGCCGCCGCGGATCGCGAGGTCGCGCAGCAGGCCCAGGAAGCCAAGGTCAAGGCCGAGGCCCTGGCCAAGGAGGCCCAGGACCGGGTCGATCAGCTGTCGAAGGACATGAAGGATCAGGACGACCGGCTCAACTCCGCCGACCAGGCGCTCAAGACCGCGCAGACCGACGCGGATCGCAAGGCGGCGCAGTCCAACCTCGACAAGCTGCGCCAGCAGAAGTTCGAGATGGAGAAGCGGATCCAGGAGGCCAAGAACGCCGCCGCCAAGGCGGAGCGCGCCAAGGGCGTGCACCTGTCCAAGGAGTGCCTCGAGAACCCGCTCGCCAAGGGCTGCAGCTGATCGAGATCGCAGGCGCGCCGGCGCTGACGCTGGACAGCGCCGCGAACCGGGTCGGGTAGTGGGGTCGGTGTATGAGGCCGCGCTGACGGCGCCGGTCGCGGAGCCTCGAGCCGAGGCGGCCGCGCACGCTGCGCGGCGCGCTGTCGTCGAGGTCACGCGGCACGGCGCGCGCGGTTTCGCGAGCGTCGAGGGCGGAGTACGCTCGCCGGCGATGAGATGGTGCCTCGCCATCGCGTGCGGATCGCTGGCCGCGTGCGCCCACAGCGGCGGTACCGGCGACCACTGCTCGCGGGCCTGCGGCGATGGCCTGGTCTGCCGCTACGACGCGTGCGTTCCGCCGCCGGCCGCGTGCAGCGCGAGCGCCGGGTGCAGCGGGGACCAGTACTGCGACGCGTCCGCGATGGAGTGTCTGCCCTGGGGCGTCGGGCCCGGCGGCGCGAGCGACCGGAGCTGCGCGGCGGCCGCCGTTCCCGGTGTGTTCTTCCCCGGCGTGCAGTGTGAGTGGCTCGGCCCGCCGGCGGGCGACGCGTTCCCCGGCCACGTCAACGTGCTGGCGACGCCGATGGTCGCGATGCTCGACGACAAGGCCGCGCCGTCGATCGTGTTCACGTCGTACAACTCCAGCGATGACCACGGCGGCGCGTCGTGCGCCGGCAGCGATCCGCGGTTCTTCGGCGTGATCCGCGTGATCGATGGGCGGACCTGCCAGCAGCGCGCGACGATCGCGGCGCCCGGCGTGGCCGGCTCGCCGACGGTGATCGCCTCGGCGTCGCTCGCGGTCGGCGATCTCGGCGGCGACGACGCGACCCCGGAGATCGTCGCGGCGCGCAGCCAGGGCGGCCTGGTCGCGTACACCCACCGCCAGACCGGCTGGGCGGTGCTGTGGCAGACCGCGACGACCATCGCCGCGGGCGAGTGCGACTGGGCCGGCCCGGCGATCCACGATCTCGACGACGACGGCGCGCCCGAGGTCATCTTCCGCGGCGCGGTCTACAACGGCCAGACCGGCGCGGCGATCGACGAGTCGCTCGCCGGCGTGCTCGACTCGACCGGGGTCGGCTACATCCCGGTGGTCGCCGACGTCGATGGCGACGGCGTGCCCGAGCTGGTCACCGGCTCGAACCTGTACAGCTGGGACAAGGCCGGCCGGCGCTGGACGGTGAAGCGCACGCTGCCGGACACCAAGGGCGTGGTCGCGGTCGGCGACTTCGGGACGTTCCCGGCGATCGGCCAGGCGGATCGCTCGCACACCGACGGGATCGCCGAGATCGCCGTGGCCTACCAGGGCGTGGTGCACGTGTTCAACACCGCCGGTCGCGAGGTGTTCACCGCCGGCTTTCGCGGCCACACCGCGGGCACGCCGGAGGGCGGTCCGCTGGTGATCGCCGACTTCGACGGCGACGGCCGGGTCGAGATCGGCTCGGCGGGCACCACCGCCTACCACGTGTTCGATCCCGACTGCGGCGAGGCCCCGGACCCGGCGAGTTGCGCGTCGCGGGCGACCGACGGCGTGCTGTGGACGTCACCGACCCAGAACCGGATCGGCGATCTCGGCAGCTCCGCGGCGTTCGACTTCGACGGCGATGGCCGCGCCGAGGTGGTCTACGGCGATCAGTGCTTCACCCGGCTGTACGACGGCGCGACCGGCAAGGTGCTGGCCTCGCACCACCGCACGTCGTGCAACTGGTTCGAGAACCCGGTGATCGCCGACACCGACGGCGACGCCAACGCCGAGCTGATCACCACGTCGAACGTCAGCTGCAACGTGGCGTGCCCGGCGGTCGATCCGCGGTTCGACGGCGTGGCGTGCGCCGACGATGGCGACTGCGGGGCCGCGATGCGCTGCGGCCGCGAGCAGCGCGGCGACGCGCTCGGGCGCTGCCGCTGCGCGCAGGACATCGACTGCGGCGACGGCTACGCTTGCCGCGATCCGATGGCCGGTCCGTCGCCAGCGGGCAAGGTGTGCCTGGCCTCGCACCCGGCCGGGGCGTCGACCGGCGTGCACGTCCTGGCCGACGCGGTCGATCGCTGGATCGGCGCGCGGCCGATCTGGAACCAGCACGCCTACAGCGTCACCAACATCGATCCGATCGGCAAGGTGCCGCGCACCAGCCAGTGGCTGCGCAACTGGATCCAGCCCAGCCTCAACAGCTTCCGGGCGAACATGCCGGTCGATCCGGCGGCGCCGCGCGCCCAGCCCGATCTCACCGTCCGCCAGGCCAAGGTCGGGTGCGATGCCGCCGGACCGACGATCAGCGCGGAGGTATGCAACCGCGGCAACCAGCTCGTCGCCGCCGGCCTGCCGGTCGCGGTCTACGCGACGACGACGCCGTCCCGGCTGCGGTGCCAGGCACAGACCGCCGAGCCCATGGCGCCCGGTGACTGCACCACCGTCAGCTGCACCTGGCTCGGCCCGGCGGGCGACGGCGCGATCGTGGCCGACGATCGCGGCAACGGCAGCGGCGTCGCCCGTGAGTGTCGCGAGGACAACAACGTGCTGGACCTTCGCGTCAGCTGCCCCTGACGGCGCGCAGGCCTTGCGCGGCGCAGCGCGGCGCAGCGATCAGCGATGGCCTCGGTGCGGTCGCCTGGCATAGAGTAGTGGGGTGGTGGCGACGAGCGAGCCCAAGGTGATCCTCCTCGTCGACGACGATCCGAACGACATCGAGCTGACGCTGCGCGCGTTCCGCACGAACCCGCTCGGCAACCAGGTGGTCGTGGCGCGCGACGGCATCGAGGCTCTCGACTACCTCCGCGGCACCGGCGCGTACGCCGGCCGCAACCCGGCCCACCTGCCGCAGGTCGTGCTGCTCGATCTCAACCTGCCGGTGCTCGACGGCCTCGAGGTGCTGCGGCGGATCCGCGCCGACGAGCGCACCCGCCGCCTGCCGGTCGTGATCCTGACCTCGTCGGACGAGGACAGCGACAAGCTCGCCGGCTACGGGCTCGGCGCCAACAGCTACGTCCGCAAGCCGGTCGACTTCCGCCAGTTCTCCGAGGCGGTCAACCGGCTCGGCCTGTACTGGATGCTGGTGAACCAGGCCCCGCCCAGGTGATACCGGCAGCGCTCACAAGCTGCGGATGACGAGGGCAAGCGCGATGATCGCGATCGCGATGCCGATCGCGAGGGCGACGCGCCGGACCAGCGCGCCGCGCCGGACCACGCGCGTCATGTCGAACGCCGGGCCGAAGTCGAGCCGCGACGCCGGTCGATCGTCGAACGCCGTTTGCTGCGGCCGCGTCGGCGACGGCGCGGGCCGATGGATCGTCGGATAGGCCTCGCGCAGGTTCGTGACCGGGACCTGGTTGTCGACCCGCGGCGTGCCGTTCGGCCGCCGTGGCACCGGCGTGAGCGACGCCGGGCCGCGCGGCGCCAGCGCGGGGCCGATCAGCGTGTGGTCGGGGACATCGGGGATGGTCGCGTCGGGATCGGCCGAGAATGACCTCGGCGCCGAGGGGGTAGGCCGCGGCTTCACGGCCGGCGCGCCGCTCGGGTCGCCCGGTCCCATCCCGGGCTGGGTGGCGGCGAGGTGCGGCGCAGCCTTCCCGGGCGTGGCCGCGCCGGTCGGCGTGTACCTCGCGGGCGACGCGGGGGCGGGCTCGACGTGCGCGCCGTTCGGCGACGCGGCGCCGCTCGGCGTGAGCTTCGCGGACGGGGCGGCGGCCTGGCTGACCGGCGTGAACCGCGGCGGCGGAGCGGCGGCGGGCTCGGACGCGAGCCTGCGCACCGGCGAGGTCGTCGGTGTCAGCCTCGTGGGCGGTGGCGTGCGATCGGTGGGCGCGCGGACGCCGGTCGTGATGATGTCGAACAGGTCGGCGCTGGGGACCTCGGGCGGCGGCTGCGGCGGCTTGGCCGGCACGCGCATGCCCTTGAGCGTGGTGATCAGGCTGCGCTGCTGGGACAGATCCACGGTCGTGACCGCGTCCTCGCCGCTCGCCAGGATCTCGTCGAGCGCGGCGCCGAGCTCGGCCGCCGACTGGTAGCGGTCGGTGTGCTGGCGCTCGATGCAGCGCATCACGATGCGTTCGACGTCCGCCGGCACCAGGGCCTGGAGCGACAGCCGCGGCGGCGTGGTGGTGAGCACGGCGGCGAGCGCGGCCGCGGCGCTGTTGGCGTCGTCGAACGGTTTCCGGCCCGCCATCATCTCGTACATCACGATGCCCAGCGTGTAGACGTCGCTCGCGGCGTCGCACATGCCGCCGACCATCTGCTCGGGGGACATGTAGTCGAGTGTCCCGATCATCTGCCCGGCGTGGGTGAGCTCGGAGTTGTCGATGTCGCTGTCGTAGATGATCTTGGCGATCCCGAAATCGAGCACCTTGACGAAGTCCTCGTCGGGGCCGCGCCGCTCGAGGTGGATGTTGGTCGGCTTGAGATCGCGGTGGACGATGCCCAGGGCGTGGGCCTCGGTCAGCGAGCTGCACACGTCGCGTGCGATCGAGATGACGTGCTGCCACGGCAGTGGGCCGCCGACGCGGAACCGTTCGTACAGGCTCTCGCCGTGGAGCAGCTCCATCACGATGTAGAGCCGGCCGTCGGGCGCCTCGCCGAGCTCGTATGCGGTGATCGTGTGCGGGTCGCGGAGCCGGGTCAGCGCCGCGCCTTCGCGGCGGAACCGCGCGACCACGCCGGGATCGTCGGTCAGGTTGGCGTGCAGCACCTTGAGCGCGAGCTCGTGCCCGGACTTGATGTGGGTCGCCTGGTAGATCGTGCCGAACCCGCCGGCCGCGATCCGCGCGTCGATCCGGAACCGGCGATCGAAGACCTCACCGATCAGAGGATCGCGGCGCTCGATGACTGTGCGATCGTTGTGTTCTTGATCCACGGCCACGCCCTCGATGCATTGTGGCAGGGCTTCCCGCCGCCGACCAGCCATGAACACTCGAACTCCCTGTGACAGACGACACCGAGATTCCGAGTGATGTTCGCAGCCTTGGACGTGTCCGAGGAGCGGTGCTCAGTTTTTTCAGCGTCGCATGTACTTCTACATCACCGCGCCGCGGCAGCGCGAGGCCGGGCCGCGAGATCGTGGTGAGCCGCGTGGAGACGCGGTGACCGGGGGCGCCCTGGTTGCGTTGATCGCGCGCCCGGGCTCTGCTACATAGCCTGCACCCCGGAGCCATAGCCAAGTGGTAAGGCAGTGGTCTGCAAAACCACCATTCCCCAGTTCAAATCTGGGTGGCTCCTCCAGAATCCCTGAGTCTCGATGATCGACCTCGACCTCGACCTCGACCTCGAGCGCGCCGTGGCGGTTGCGCGGGACGCCGTGGCAGCGGCCGGTGCCGCGGCGCTGTCCCACCTGCGACGCGGCGTGGTGGTCGAGACCAAGCCGGACCTGTCACCGGTGACGGCTGCCGATCGCGCCGCCGAGGACGAGATCGTCGCGGTGATCCGCGCCGCGTTCCCCGACCACGCGATCCTCGGTGAGGAGGGCGGCGCGCGGGGCGATGGCGCGGTGCGCTGGATCGTCGATCCGATCGATGGAACACGCGGGTTTGCGCGCGGCGGCATGATGTGGGGCCCGATGGTGGCGCTCGAGGCCGAGGGCGAGCTCGTGGCCGGGGCGCTCGCGCTGCCGGCGCTCGGGCGCACGTACTGGGCGTCGCGCGGCGGCGGCGCATGGCGCGACGGCACGCGGCTCGCGGTCTCGGCGATCGCGGACATGGCCGACGCGACGCTGTCGGTCGGCGAGCTGCGTCGGATGGCGACGCACCCCGGCATCCAGGCGCTGATCGCGCGCGCCGCGTCGACCCGGTGCTACGGCGATCTCGCCGGCTGCGCGATGGTGCTCGACGGCCGCGCCGAGGTCTGGATCGAGGGCGGCGTGAAGCCCTGGGACGTCGCAGCGCCGGCGCTGCTGATCGCCGAGGCCGGCGGCCGCTTCACCGACTGGAGCGGTGCGCCATCGTTCGAGTCCGGCTATGCGATCGCGTCCAACCGGCTGGTTCACGACGAGGTCCTGCGCGCGATGGCGGCCTGACCGCCGGCCGCGCGCGGTGTGCAACGTTCTCACAGGTGTCTGCCCGACCCTGCGCTGCCAACCCGGCTGCTCGGGTTCGCGGTCCTCCGCCGAAGCCCGCTACGGGGTTGGCGAAGGACTCCGCGTTGCGGAGTCGGCACTGACCATGCGCCTGTCTCCTTGCCTGTTGCTCGTTGTGGTGGTGTCCACCCGGCCCAACGCGGTCGACACGCTCAAGATCAACACCGAGCGGGCGGCGAGCAGATCACCACGGCCACAGGCTCCACGTGAAGTAGCCACCGGCCAGGAGGATCGCGGTGATCGCCCACGCGCCGAACAGCCGGTAGACCGGCGCGGGCCACGGCCGCGGCGCGATCCGGCACGCCGCCGCGCCGACCACCGCGCCGGCGCACGCGCCGCCGGCGCCCCACGCGACGAACCCGAGGTAGTGGATTGCGAGCGCCGGGGTCGGCTCGAGCACGAGCCGGCCCTGGAGCGGCAGGTAAGTGAGGTGCGGCCAGCGGCCCCAGTCGCACGCCGCGTAGGCGAACGCGCCGCCGATGATCGCGCACATCGCGATCACGTAGGCGCGGTGGGCGCGCGACATCGAGTCGGTCACCGCGCGCCCTCGTGGCACCGCGTGCACGTCGTGCCGGTCAGCTTGAACGCGGTCGTGCCGTCGTGGCACGGCGCGCAGCTCGCCTTGGCCGGCGTCGCCAACCCGGTGACGTCGGCGCCGCGCAGATCGACGTGGCAGGCGTCGCAGCCGACCGGGCGGCCGTCGCCGGTCCGTGCGTGCATCGCGTGATCGAACGACCGGCGCACCGACCACGGCGCGGCGAGCCGGGCGGCCTGGCGCGCGCGGGCCAGGCCCGGGCGATGGCAGCGCTCGCAGTCGCCCAGCGACGGGGCCGGGCCGCCGGTCTGGGTGTGGCAACCCGTGCCGGTGCAGGAGCGGTGGCCGCGCGGCGGGCGCAGCTGGGTCGCCGCCGTGGTCAGCGCGTGGCAGCGCTCGCACGCGCCGGGGTGCCTGGCGTGATCGAGGGTCGCGCCGAACTCGGTACCCTCGGGCGGACCGCGGTCGGCGACCAGCGCGCGCCACGGCTCGGTGCCGTTGTGGCAGGCACCGCAGATCCGCGGCTGGCGCCGGCCGAAGTCGTCGGCGTGGCAGGCCGCGCACGGCCTGTGACCGACGACGCTGACCTCGCCCGACTTGCCGAGCGGGTGACACGTCGCGCACGGCAGCTGCACCGCGCTGTGGGTCGCGTGCGAGTAGCGCTCGGTCGGGCGCGCGACCTTGAACGCCGGATCGCCCGGATCGGGGTGGCAGCGCGCGCACGCGGCGGTGAGCCCGAACGCCGCCGCGCCGTCGTGGCAGCGCGCCGTCGCGCAGGTCGCCGCGCCCGGGGCGGGCAGCACGTTGTCGTCGGTGCCGAGCACGGCGCGGTGGCAGCTCGCGCAGCGCGCGCCGTCGCCGCCGCGCGCCGCGTGCCGGGTGTGCGAGAACGCGCCGGCGACGTTGACCTCGGCGTGCACGATCGACGGCGGCAGCGGGTTGCCGGTCGCCGGCGTGTGGCAGCCCGTGCACGCGGTCATCGCCGGGCCGTGGCCGGCGGCGCCATCGTGACAGCCGGCGCAGCGCCGGTGCGGCGCGGCGCGGACGCCGCGGCCAGCGCCGCTGTGGCAGGTCGCGCAGGCCAGCGGGGCGTGGCGCTTGTGGCCGACGGTGATCGCGAAGTTCGGATCGAGCGTGTACGGCGGATAGTGCACCGGGTAGGCCGCGGCCGCGGGTGCGGCGGTCACCACGGCCTCGGCGTGGCAGCTCGTGCACACCGCGAGGCGATCGCCGGGCGGCTCGCCGCGCCGCGGCCGCGGTCCGTGGCACGCGCCGAAGCAGGTGGCGTGATCGGGCTTGCCGATCAGCGCGCCGCCGGCGATCGCGTGGCACCGCGCGCAGGGCAGCGACTCGCCGCCGCCGACCACGACGTCGCGGTCGTGCAGGGTGTGCTCGAAGCCGACCGCCCTGGTGCTCGGGGCCGCCGCGGCGCCGGTGGCCGCGAGCGCGGCTCCCCCGAGCAGCGCCAGCGCCAGCGCGGCGCGCGGCATCAATAGACCCCGGTCATGGTGAGCCGCAGGCTCTTGTAGCTCGTGATCTCGGGCAGGTGCTCGAGCGCGCTCGACACGTCGTAGGCCGCGAACAGCCGCAGCCGCTTGCCGATCCACGCATCGACCGAGACCCGGCCGCCGCCGCGGACGTCGCTGGCGTCGATCGGGTTGGTCGGATCGACGTAGGCGCGGGCGTAGCGGGTCTGGCGGCCGTAGACCTCGAGCAGCGCGGACAGCCGGCGCGCGCCGAGCGACATCCGGACCCGCGCGCCGAGCTCGGTGAAGCTGCGCTCGCCGGTCGCCGCGCTCGGCGCCAGCGGCTGCGCGACCAGCCGGACGTCGGTGATCGGGCCGCCCGGCGGATCCTCGCGGTTGGTCTGGCGGCCCAGCGCGCTGACCCCGACCGCGACGGTGCGGCGCAACCGGACCTCGAGCGCCCCGCCGAGCTCGACGTACGCCGCCGAGAAGCTCGACTTCGGGGCGGTCGACGCGCCGAGGTCCGCGGCGATCGATGTCCGCGCCAGGAGGTCGACGTTCTCGGCGATCAGCGTGCCGCCGCGCAGCGACGCGATCAGCTGGGGCAGCACCGGCCCGAGATCGAGGTAGCGCCGCGCCGAGCTCGGATCGTCGGCGACGATCAGCGATGGATCCCAGCGCCAGTCGGTGTCGAACCGGCGCATCACGTCGAACACGAGGTTGGTGACCTCGCGGTAGCGGGCGCGGAACTGGACGCGCTCGTTGGCGAGCTTGCCGTCGAGCGTGCGGAGCTGGGCGAGCACGGTGAAGTCGCGGCGCGGCTGCCAGTCGACCTCGAGCTGGCGATGCCCGCTGTCCGGCAGGTCGGCGGCCGCGCCCCGCAGCGCCAGCACCTCGCCGGTGATCGCGACCGGCACCGACACCAGCTTGCGCAGATCGACGCGCAGCGACGCCCCGAACGCGACGTAGCGCTCGTTGGCGATGTCGGTGGTGTAGTCGGCGTGGCGGCCGCCGACGTACGCGGTCGCGGTGACGATGTCGCCGTCGTAGGCGAGCAGGCCGCCGTCGAGGTGCAGCACCCACGGCCCGTAGATGTACTGGCTGCCGGCGCGCAGCCGCAGCTTGCGCAGCCCGAGCCGGCGCGGCAGGAAGTCCTTGACCTCGGCCCAGCCGGTGCGGACCTCGAACGTGTTGCGCTCGAACCAGGTCGCGATCGGCGGCGCGATCCGGAGCGCGCCCGCCGGGTCGCTGCCGAGCTGCGCGGCGTCGAACCGCAGCGCGAAGTACGACGACAGGCTGTCGATCGCCACGCCGCGGGCGCTGAAGAACAGCTCGCCGAAGCCGTACGATCGCAGCGCGTTGTAGTCGCGGCCGTCCTGGACCGGCGCGTCGAGCGAGGCCTTGCCGCTGGGCCGCGCGCCGTCGACCTGGTAGCCGATGGTCAGGCTGAA
>Ga0307515_10015426_pt1 | contig 14077 bp, 10 predicted proteins | sample 17_EM_MG_FD_194513 | JGI IMG/M metagenome (GOLD analysis project Ga0307515, IMG submission 194513) | Populus trichocarpa ectomycorrhiza microbial communities from riparian zone in the Pacific Northwest, United States - 17_EM | ecosystem: Host-associated > Plants > Roots > Unclassified | place...
AGCCTCCCTTTCCCAGTATATGATGCAAGAGACAGCCTCATTCCATTGGAAAACTTCCTAGTTTGGTTAGTTGTTTTTTAAATTGTTTTTTTTATTGTGAAATATATTAAAATAATTTTTTTTATTTTAAAAAAATTATTTTTGATTTCAAAACAATCTGAAAATATTTAAAAAAATAATTTTAAAAAAATCATGAAATGCGGGGGGTACTGCAATCTTTAAACAACTCCTAAAAAAAAAGAAAAAAACACGAGTGACTTGAGTTTAATTGAATATAGGCCCAAACATGGGAGATGATATATAAATAATTAAATTACCCTATTAAAGTTATTTATCAAAATATAATTTGATTGATATTTAAATATAAATTGGGTATTATTATTAATAAAAAAAAACTATCACGATTCCTTTCTTTTTAATTACTCAAAGAGGAGACTTGGTCTTTCAGTTTTGCAATTTGCACACGCTAGTCTAACGACTTTAATAATAATAGGAGACTAAACAAAACCCTCTCTCCGTTCTGGTTTCGGGTTCTCCTAGGTTATTTGTATAAAGATAAACAGCTGACTTGCGCCCTGCAGAATACAGACGGCTTTTACTCTTGGTATAGGATATACCCTGTGTACAAATCCCCTGTTGAACAAAGCTTTGCGGTCTCAGAGTTTCTGTCAACATGGCTGACATGAACGATTTTGATGATTTCGATGACTACTCACCCACAGATTACTCCAGTGATGACAATACTGACTCCAGTGAAACAAACTTTACCGTCTTGAAAGAGGCCGATATTTGCCGATGTATCGAGCATGAGATCACAGAGTTATCTGATGTACTCTCAATATCGAAACTCGAGGCAAGTCTTCTACTTCGTCACTACAATTGGAATGTTTGTAAAGTACATGATGCGTGGTTTGTTGACGAATTCGGAGTCCGTAAAAAGGTAGGCTTGTTGCTGGAGAAGCCGGAAGAAAAACAAGTCAGTTATGATGATCTGACTTGTGGGATTTGTTTTGAATCTTATAGTCAAGATTTCATTAAATCTGTCACTTGTGGTCATCCTTTTTGTTCTGAATGCTGGGGACTTTACATTCACACGAACATCAATGATGGTCCTGGATGTTTGGTTCTAAGGTGTCCTGAACCAACATGTGCTGCTGCTGTTGGTGATGATGTTATTAACGAATTGGGGTTCGAGGAAGATAGGAAAAAGTACTATCGTTACCTTGCTAGGTCTTATGTAGAAAGCAACAAGAGGAGAAAGTGGTGTCCTGCTCCAGGTTGTGATTATGCTATTGATTTTGTCGGCTGCGATGGAGACTTTGATGTTACTTGCGTGTGCTCTCATTCCTTTTGCTTTAATTGTTGTGAGGAAAGACATCGACCAGTAGGATGTGATACTGTGAAAAAATGGAATTTGAAAAACAGTTCAGACTCTCAAACTGAGACGTGGAAGAAAGCTTATACCAAGCCTTGTCCCGAGTGCCAGAGACCGATTGAGAAGAATGCGGGATGTATGCGCATGTCATGCACAACTCCTTGTTATCATATGTTTTGCTGGATATGCCTTAAAGACTGGTCTGTTCATGGTTATGGTGGTTCTTGCAATAGGTATGTTGGAAATCCTCAGCCTGAGGAAACTAGTCCATTGCGGCAAGAGTTGCTTAAATACCAACATTATTATGATCGCTGGGCAGCCAATGAAAAGTCGAGGCAAATTGCTTTGACAGACTTGGGAAAGGTGCGGAACAATCATCTAAAGGAGATCTCGAAACTCTATGGCCAACCTGAGACTCAGCTTGAATTCTTGACCGAGGCCTGGCAGCAGATAGTTGAATGTCGACGGGTGCTGAAATGGACCTATGCATACGGGTATTACCTAGCGGAGGATGACGATGCTAAGGCAAAATTATTCGTGTACTTGCAAGGGCAGGCGGAATCCAGTTTAGAAAGGTTTCATGATTGTGCAGAGAGGGAACTTAAGATATTTATTGATCCTGATGAACTTTCTGACAGTTTCAATGACTTTCGGTTGAAGTTAATCCATCTGACAGGAGTGACCAAAAATTACTTTAAGAATTTGGTTACAGCATTAGAGAATGGACTATCAGACGTGGCTAGCTCCTCGAAGCAACAAAAAACCTCGATCTGCAGAAGACTAAAAGTTCCAGCAGGCGAGACCTGCAACAGAATGACAACTCCTGAAGACAGGCCCTCGAATCTCTACACAGCTATAACAAGGACTTATGCAAATCCAAACAAGACAAAAGCACCCAAAAAAACAATGGGTGCTGCACTTGAGATTACAACTCAAACAAAGAGGAGAACTGCTGACAATTTGACACCTCAGGGTGAATGGTCTTGTGTGTTTTGTTCTTACATGAATCCGGGTTCAGCAGAGACATGCGAGGCATGTAATCGAGGAGCTTGGACTTGTCAGCACTGCACATATGCCAATCCCAGGACCGCAACCACATGCCAGATGTGCGCTGAAACCCAGTGAAATAATACAACTTGCTCTTTTTCTTACATCTCCTATGTGTAGCAGCAGGGGCTGGCGTATTTAGATTTTTATTCCCGTCTTATTATTTTTGTTCTACTACTTTGACCTGTTTCTTTGCAACAATTTCCTTCAATTTTAGTTTTCTACTTGGAAACATCTCTCCCATTTTATAAAATTCTGTTTAATTATTGGTATGAAGTTGTTCAAGTTACAGACTCAATGTACTCTTTCTCGCTTCCTATGAAGGTTGGGGTATAACTAATTTGATTCTCTTATGTTGCCATTGCTATTGGTTTTACGCAATCCATTTCTTAAATGGCTCATGCGTACTGCTATGTGCTTTGCTTCGGTTGATGGTTATCCATTAAGAGTTCGTTTTGGATAGGTTTCTGTCCAAACTGAGTTGGACATTTATACAATACTTGCATTTGAGTTTTCGGCAACAATTGCATCTGATATCCTCCATGGAATTTCCCAACTGATACAAGGAACAAGTTTTGAATACAGAAAAGCAGAGCTAAAGAACAACATCTGCAGAAAAACCAAGCTCAAAAAGCAACAGCATATTCGACTTTACATCAATATCAGTAACTTAAATTCTTAAGTTAGGGGGTCTTGAAGAGCTTCTTCCAGCAATTTATCCCAAATGTTCCTGATTACACAACTTGAATGACATCTTTTAGCAGGCGATTTTCTGTACCATTAACAGCATTATAGATGCCTTCCAGACACAATACCAAATGGGCTCTAAGCTATTCTTATTAAGATAGCCTAAAAGTTCCTTTTTCTGCAGACAGACTTTAACAGGCAGAATTCTGTTCTCCAATCCTAACCAGCCTGTTGATTTGGCAAGATAAATACTGATTCTTTTCCTTGTGTTGCTCTAATCCAAATGAAAAACAAATAAATTCTTTCATTTTACGAAGATAACCAAACGAATTAAAGTTGTAGGAACTGATTTATTTTTGTTTTTGTTGAATATTAAGTGATAGAACTTCCAATTTTGAAAGATATTTTAATGAAATTTACTGTACTAAGACAATTGTTAGTAAATTATGCACTTATGCATTCAATTGATGTAATTAAAATATTTTTATTTAATTTAAGTATAATTTATAGCATTGTTTTAAGTCGAATATTTCATGCAAAATGTTACTACTTTCCATTGAAGATTCACTAAATTTTCTCTTGATTCTCTTTTATTGTAGATACCATAACACTTTCCTCCTCATAACATCTCTTTCTTTATTTACGTATATAATTTCTAAAATTACGTTGTATCTAATGTCTGTAAAAGCAAGACTAATGAAAATGTGTATTAATATTTTTTTTTCTCTGCACCAATAGCTTCTCATGATATCAGAGCCTAATAATGGTACAAAACAGTGACACCACCACACCCCAAACTCAATTGGGAGGGGAAGAAAATTAGTCATAAACCTCTATTGATTTCCAAACACAAACTTTCATTGATACTAATTCTCATTATCACTTGCATCCTTTAGACAATTCAAACACTGTATTTGTTACATATGTTCTTAATGAAGATATCTATCTTACATGGAGGAGAGCAATGGAAAACACCCTCCATGCTAAGAAAAGAAAATATCTTTTGTGGATAGAACACTTGCAAAACCAAACCCTCAATCTCCATATTTTTCTATTTGGAAAAAGTGCAATTCAATGAAAGTTGTGGTATATCCTAGGTCTTCAATGTCATATCCCGTGACTTTCATAATAGCATCGCGTGCACAGAGACAACAAAAGAGTTGTGGTAAGACCTTAGGGAGCGCGATTTTCACAGGGTAATACCACACGAGTCTATGAACTAAAAACTTCAAAACTATATGATCCCAAATCCTTAGTTCTAAGACTTTTCATTGACTTGGTAAGGTTTAAGCTATGGTAATTCATAAGGAAAAACAAGTTTCTTCCATGAGACGTGCCTTCCTGCCCTTGTTGCCTAAATCAATTCAGGACATGTTAAAGCTTAATGGAAGTTGTGATGCGAGCATTGTAATTATACATGTCATACAAAAAAGGAGTGTTACAAATTGGTAGGATACCCACCAAATTGAAAATCAAGCCGCAAGATAGAGCAAAATAAAAGGAATGAACATATAAAATATATGATGGCATCATCAAGTAAGAACAGTCTAGCCTATATTATCATGTCAAATAATATTTCTACATCAAGTGTGACAAGCTTTTCACTTATATCTGGACTCACTATGGATCCAAACAATCAATTGATGTAATTTCTCAATAGCAATTCCTTGAGTTTAGCTAATCATGCTGGTAAGAAAAACTCTTCAACTTATACTTGGATTATTGATAATGGAGCCTTTAACCACATGGTTGGATTAGAAACTCTACTAGATGATATATAACCAGTTCATAATCACACACCAGTTAAGATTCATAATGAAAATGGATTACCCGTTACTCATGTTGTTAGCATAACCTTGCTACCTAAACTCAAACTTTTTAATGTTTACTGTGCTCAAAACCTCACATGCAATCTGTTATCTGCTGGAAAAATTAACAAAGACATTGAGTTGTGTTATTATTTTCTTTCTTGATTTTTGTGTTTTTAACGACATGAGGCTTGGGTAAACTTCAAGATGAAGTTTACTTTTTTTTTCATGTGTAATTAAATATGCTTAATGAAGAACAGCTTTTAAAAAGAAATCAAAGCATTAGAAAGCAACCAAACTTGGACTCTTGAACATTTACCTCTAAATAAACAGGAAATTGACTCAAAACGGGTATACAAAATTAAATATAAAGCAGATGGTACCATAAAGTAACTCAATTCTCATTTACTCATTAAAGGATTCACTCAAGTTGAAAGAATAGGTTACACAGACTTTTGCTCCCTTTACCAAATTAAACTCACCGTTTTTAGAACAAACATGCACAACTATATATATATATATAGTTACTGTGTGATTTTTTTCTACACAGTAACTTCTTTCTATCTTGAATATACTTTTCAATTGTTTAAGAAGAAAAGAAAAGGGAAAACCAATCAATTAGCAATAAAAGAAATTCGGCCCATTTCATTTGTTATTTGGTAGAGTATTTTATTTCCTATTTTGTTGCAACCAATCAAATAACACTAAATTTGTTAGTTATTTTCTTCAACACATCAATCAATCAAGAGGATTTTACTTTTGGGGAACTCATTTATGGACTATCTCTTACAGAGTGAGTGAGTCCTGTCCGAAGATTTTGCCATGAATATTATAAGAAACTGGTTCACGACATTTCAAAGCCAAAGCTTTGATTGTAGATATCATAAAAATAAAGAACTTATTTGCTTTTTTCCTTGGTGTATTTTCACTTGGAATTGAAAAGACAGCAATTTTATTTATCTTTTTGTTTGTCTATCGATGCTGTTATAACGTTTTGATACTCGAAGATGTGGAAGGCATTACCAAAGGCCATTTGTGTTTATGCTTTTTTGATAAAGGGGAAGACGAAGCACAAATCACCATAGTCCACTTACATCAGTCGGGTTGGATGGATCAAAAGGTAATTGATTTGGAAGGCGGACAGATAATACGACGAAGTTGTGTTTAAAGTCCAATAATATAATTTCTCTTGCCGAGAACTTTTGTTACGTGGGATGTGACGTTGGGCTCTTTTTTTAGCTTTTCATAGAAGAGTTTCTCGCAAGGAAGGCAATAAAGAATGACTATGGAGGGACGGGACGACTTCTTGTTGGAAAAGAAATTCCAAGGATGGGATGGGACCCTCTGGGGAAAAAAAAAAAAAATTCTGTAGGACGTAGCCTGTGGAGAAAAATTAACAGGAAAAGGACGAATATGACCATGGAACCACCGTAATTAACTGTAATTAGTTTAGGGTTTTGTTTTTTATACATGGTAGAGTAGTTTTGAGGCTCTTAATATTCTTTCTCTCACCAGTTCTCTAGCCATGGACGACATCCACCCTTCAAGCGACAGCATCAAGGTGGAGTCAAAAATCAATTACTACAGTGATGGGTTCGATGATAACGAGGATCCGTTTTTCTTATCTGATGATGATCTTGTTGGTGGTGATGATGGTGCTGCTGATGCCCTTTTGGAGGATATAAGAGAGGATGAAATTGACCTCCTCAAGCAGAAGCAACAGGACTGCAAAATCCTGAACGCAACAGAGCTTCGTCAACGCATGGAGCATGATGTCGCCCAAGTCTCTGCCGTCCTCTCTGTATCCAAAACTGAGGCAAGTATCTTACTCCGTAATTATAACTGGTCTGTTGGTAAAGTCAATGATGCATGGTTTACTGATGAGTCTGCAGTCCGTGAAAAAGTCGGGTTGTTCGTGAAACCTCTGATAAGTTCTGATATTGTCTCCAATAAGAGGAAAATTATCATTTGTGGGATTTGTTTTGAATCCCACACCAGTGATAGAATCATATATGCTGACTGTGGGCATCTTTATTGTGAAATTTGTTGGTCTATCTATATTAGCACATCAATTAACAATGATGGCGCTGGGTGTTTGATGTTGAGGTGTCCTGAGCCCTCTTGTCATGCTGCTATCGGTCAAGACATGATCGATTCATTAACATCTGAAGAAGATAGGAAGAAGTATTCTGATTTCCTTCTTAGATCTTATGTTGAAGATAATAGGACGACAAAGTGGTGTCCTGGCCCAGCCTGTGAGTATGCTATTGAATTTTCTGGTGCTGATGGAATATTTGATGTCACTTGCCATTGTTTTACTAGTTTTTGCTGGAATTGCAAGGAGGAATGCCACCGTCCAATGGACTGTGACACTGTGAAAAGGTGGATTTTGAAGAACAGCTCAGAATCGGAAAATGTAAATTATATACTAGCTTATTGCAAGCCCTGTCCCAATTGCAAGAGACCAATTGAAAAAAATCATGGGTGTATGCACATGACATGCAGGGTTTGCCGCTACGAATTTTGTTGGTTATGTTTGGGTCCATGGAAAGGCCATATGAATTGCAACCGATACATGGAAAGAACTGATACAGATGACAAGAGGAAAAAATTGGCGAAGGAATCTTTAGAGAAATATACTCATTATTTTGAACGTTGGGATGCCAATCGAAAATCGAAGGTGAAGGCACTTGCAGATCATCAAAGAGTGAAAGATGAAGAGTTCAAGAAGCTGAGTGTGTCACAAGACATACCAGAGGCCCATTTCGAGTTCATATCAAAGGCGTGGCTACAGGTAGTTGAATGTAGGCGAGCACTGGAATGGAGTTATTCATATGGATACTACCTGCCTGACAGCGAGCCTGCTAAAAAACAGTTTTTTGAGTACTTGCAAGGGGAGGCAGAGTCGACCCTGGAAAAGCTTCATAATTGCGTGGAGAGCGAGCTGAAGGAGTTTCTTGATGTTGATGGCCTATCAAAGAAATTCAGCGAATTCCGAACAAAGCTGGTTGGACTGACCACTGTGACAGGGAATTACTTCGAGAAGCTTGTTAGAGCATTGGAGAATGGCCTATCTGATGTGAACTCCCACGGGACCAGGGGCTTAGAGGATGAAGCTGAAGATTCTTGGCATTGTGATCGCTGTACCTACGCTAATCCCTCCTCCATCAGAAGTTGCAAGATGTGTGTTCCATCTGATATAGATAATGTTAGTGGTAATGAATGAGATTCTGTAAGATTATAATATTCTAGATTGTCGTCTACAACTTGCTATATAACCCTCTATTTACCCGTTTCATATCAACCTTTGAAGCCAAAATGAACACTGTATTTTTATATTATTTCTAGGAGAATGCATCTTATTGTTTTGGGAATTGAGTTAGGGATCGCTAATGTTTTTTCTATGAGCAAGTAGCAGCACATATAAAACAATGGGTTAAGATAATAATAATAATATAAAAAAAGTAGCATCTGTCCTTTTAGCCACCTATCTTCCATAGCACCAAGACAGTCTTGGGAGTGGGAATATCCAGGCTGAGGATATAAGGACCGCTCCAGCAAAACAGGCAACATCCAAGCTAGTAGCCGAAGGTACATTAGCAAATTTCTCCAACAATCCTGCTTGAAGTATCATCACAATGGCATGCCCAGTTTTAGACTTTGCCACTGAAACTGATGCATTTCAACCCTTATTGGGAGGGACTGCAAGGAGGACCAAAACAACAATATTATCAGCATTTGAAATTTATGAATGAGTTTTTTTTTTTCATTGCTAACTGGGAAAGAATAAAAAACACTCACCTTTAAACTATAGTTTTAAACTCCGATCCGGGGGTCGGCTCGATACAATACTTGAATCATGGGTCGGGTCGATTCAAATCTTTTATTTTTTAAAAAAAATAAAAAAATCAAATCTTTTATTTTCAAAAAAAAAAATTATCTTTACCATAAAAAAATATTTCAAAAAATCATTTTGTCCGGGCCTCTAGCCGGTCTAGTTCTAAAGGCTAAAAATAAATACCACGGGTGGGTTAAACATTTCGGGCTCTAGTCGGCCCATTAAAAAAATAAGATACGATTGTGGAGAGTTCGGGAATAAAAACTAAGCCATCGTTTGTTTAAAACTTTCAAGCACAAGGAAATGCCACCAACCTTTCCACACAATCATTTTCATCTTTGGTTTCTTCGCTACCCCGGGATTTTGTGTGCTGAAAACATTCATTAATCCAAACTTTGTCTTCAAGATAATTTCTCCTCTGTTATAAAAATAAGTGATGATCATCCAGGCAACAACAACTTCAAATTTTGGTTCATTCCCAATATGCCCAACAACCAGGTACCAATCTCAATCCCGCAAAATCATCCCTTTGAATCTTGTTTCGTCTCAAAAAGGCCAAGAGTTTACCTCAGTAACTCACAAAGGTGACAAAATGTAAGCTGCTCTGTCTTTTCTCGCGCATTTTAACAATCATCTTTCCTTCATTTCGGAGAAACCCATTCACAGGCTAAGTTTGGAGATCTTTTCAGGTGCGAGTGTTTTGATTTGCATAAAGAGCTAGTCCCATATGGAGATGCTTGGAATTGGCAGAAAGTGATTTTTAGAGAGAAAAGCGGGTTGATTGAAAGGAATGAAGAATGCCCAGATACACTGATTGTTTTGCAGCATCAACCTGTGTATACAATGGGTACTGGTAGTTCTATAGAATACCTGAATTTCGACATAAAGAATGCTCCTTTTGAGGTTTATCGTACTGAACGAGGTGGAGAAGTTACCTATCACGGGCCTGGCCAGGTACTTGGCTAATATTATGAAACCAACGCTCTATAATTGTGGCTAGCAATGCTTTGTGTAACATGTATGGTTGTGCGATGTTGTTTGCCATATTGACTATGTGGGTTAATTTTTTGAGCTTTGATTAAGCATGTCAATCAATTTAATTTGAATAGACGGTCACCGAATTTCATACTATTGAAGCCTGACTGGTAATGCATGGTTGTTGCATTGTAGCTAACTATGTACCCAATTATCAATCTTCGAAATCACAAGATGGATCTTCATTGGTACCTCAGGGAACTTGAGGAGGTGGTCATTCGTGTTCTTTCCTCAACATTTTCTATCAAGGCTTCCAGGATTGAGGGTTTAACTGGAGTTTGGGTTGGTATGCTTCTTTATCCTTCATTTGCATTTTGTATTGGTTGTTACGCTGGTCAAATTGCAGTTATCCAGGTCTGCATGAGCTTGAAACAATGTACGCATCTCATATTGTCTGTATATTGCTTTTTGAAGGTTTGTAGGCATATGCTTTCTTAGTAGAGCTCAATGAGAACAGATTTTAGTTAGCTCATTGTTACAATAACATGAAGAAATGTCAGCTCTAGTAAAATAGCAGACTAGCAGTCGTAGCAGAAGGGTAAATGATCATGCGTTTGTAAATAGCATGTAGTAATTCAGCATGTGCTGTTAATAATTCCCATGTGATGGAAATTAGTTAAGCAAGAAGAGTTAGTTGTGGAAGTTGTTAGTTGAACTGTTAGTTAGTTGGGAACAATTAGTTAGTTAGCATGGAGAAAAATAATTACAGACATTGTAAAACTTAGTGAGCAAGTAAAGAATGAATCGTCTTTTCTATAAGGAATTGCAGAACACTCTCTCAATCTCTATTTTCTTCGATCTCTCAATCCCTTCTTGTAACTTGTTAAGGAGATTCCTTAACACTCATTTGTTTCTCCTATAATATTATTAGGTGTAATACAGATACTGTAACAGCTAATGAATGCTTTTAGACACTGTATGCAATATGTGAAATTACAGAATGAAAGAGAATCTTTGAACTTGGTGTGGGGGGGGAGGGCGGGGCTGGTGTTTATTTCTCTCCTGATTCTTCTTTTTGAAATTCTAATGCAGGAGATCAGAAACTGGCTGCAATTGGTATAAAAGTATCTCAATGGATAGCATATCATGGTTTAGCACTGAATGTCACTACAGATTTGGCACCTTTTAATTTGATAGTTCCATGTGGGATCAGGAACCGGAAGGTTGGAAGCATAAAGGGGTTACTGGAAGAATCCTGCTCAAATGCAAAGGCACATCATTTTGATTATACACAACTGATTGATATTACTAGCCAATCCTTGATCAGGGAGTTTTCAGAAGTATTTCAGCTTAAGATCCAACAAAGAAGTTTGGAGTTTTTGGTGAAGAAACCAGAAAGCTTATAACAGGAAAAGGAATTAACTTGAATCCGGTCTGTGATATTTAAGCAAAGAAAAAGGTGCATTGATGAGCAATTTCTCGTGTGTTTTTCAATGTCTTTGTGATTCAAGGAATGAGAGGCTGTTGATATAGCATGTTTGCATTTATCCTTGTTTGATCAATGATCAAGATAGGGAACCTCTGACTGTGAAATCCGAGTTAGCGAAGAGATTTTATTTCACTGGACCCATTCTGAGTTAAAAAACTGTAGGACTTTCTGATGGTGTGAGAGGTTTGTCCTTGAAGTTTAACCGTGTTACCTTTATGATGCCTAACCACAATCCTAGGCTCATGCCTTGAGACAATGCCAATAATTACCTATGGTAGTATGAGAAAAAAAAAAGTGGTGCTACATTTGCATGGAGCTGGATATCAAGATCAATCAACACTAGAAGATGATGCATGTATCAATCTGTATACACGGTTATTTCTAGATGTAAACCATATATAGCATCTTCCACTCACCATTTACTCCATCTTTCACGTCATGAGATTGTAAGAAAGACATAAATGATACAAATTTCCGTTTTTTTTTCCATGTCTTATCCAGGCCCCCGGGTCCTTTTCGAGAGCAATATTCATGTGGAGCTTCAGCAAGACATTTCTGGGATGGGGCTGCTCCATTGTGGATAAGGCATGGGTATCTTTGCAGTTTGTGCATTTTTCCAAATTATAACGCATTCTTTCATGGTGGATTTAGCCAATAGAAGCTCAAAAGGAATTTGAAAACCAAAAACCAAAAGAAATATATTTTCAGTTTTTCCCATTTCTCATGTAATGGCTAGTTCTATGAGTTTCTTGTTACAGCCGAGTATTAGAGCTGTGACCAAACGTTCTCCTGATCCCCTCAAGCTCGTTTCTTGTGCAATTGAGTGTTAGCAGTAGAAGTTTCCAAGTGACAAAGAATAAAGATTTAGCAGTGGTTTCAAGAATTTATTAGCGAGAAGTTGCTAGTGTTCAAGGAGATAATCAGGTGAAACCAGAATTTAAGCAATTATGCAAATAAGGGAAAGTGGAGGCAGCTTTTGAAATCATGTATGAAAAGGAGAGGAATGGAGGTTATGCAGACTTGCTTGATATTGTAAAGTTGATACAAGTTTGTGCTGATTTAAAATTGCTGGAACCAGGGAAAAGGGTAGATGAGTATGTTATGAGGTCTTCGTCAAAGCTTAAGACCAGGGAAAAGGGTCTAGCTTTGTTGTTGTTTTAATGGCTTGCATGTGCTTAGGGGCAGAGAAGGAAGGACATAAACATTTTGAGTCAATGAGCAGGGGTTACGGGATCATTCTCGCGGAAGAGCATTATGAAGCTATGGTTGATCTTCTTGGAAGATCAGGAAAGATAGCGGAGTGCAAAGGAGTTAGTTGCAAATATACCAATCGACTCAAACACCAGAGTTTGGGAGACTCTACAGAAGCACTCGAAAGCCAGAACACAAGGGCAACTAGGTTAATCTGTATCACCATAAGGGCAAAGGACAGCTTTAACATAAATTATGAAAGAGCGACTTCAGACGGGATCAAGGCATATGAAAAGTTGAGGTCTTTGAGTAAAGAGGTAAGGGATGCTGGATATTTGCCGGACACAAGGTTTGTGTTTCATGATCTTGACCAAGAGGCGAAGGAGAAGACCTTGTTCTACCACAGTGAAAGGATAGCCATTGCTTATGGGCTTATCAATACTCCTCCTGGAACCTCTTTAAGGATAATGAAAAACCTAAGGATATGTGGGGACTCTCATAATTTCATCAAGATCCTTTCCAAAATGGAGGACCGATAGATTATTGTGAGAGACAATAAGAAGTTTCATCATTTCAAGGCTGGAAACTGCTCCCAAATCTTCGAACTTTTCCCAGAGCCTAAATATTTATTCTCTATGATTTAGGGATAAAGAAGCATAATTTTGCTTCAAATTGGTTCATTACATGCTATTGACTCAAATAGAGACAACAACTTGGGTGACAACAATTTGGTTTTCTTTTTCTTGGCCATAGAGAGAGACCACAAGTTCAGTTCTATTCCAGACAGTGTTCAAGTTATAATTTATAACGCAAAAAAAAATTAAAAAAAATTATTATAATTAGAATAGAATATTTGCATCGCTATCAACTTGCTCTCACCCCGCTCCCCGTCAACCACAAACTGCTGTGCTCCTGCACGTCTTGCACCTGCAATCTCATGGCATTAACTTGTCTCATGATCCCATCCACTTTAAACATCCTGCTGGCTTATTTTGTCTTCAGTTCTCGTCCTACTTTACAACATCAATCATTAGACCGCATAGATAATTTCTTTACTGATTGTTTTGAGAAAAATTCAGAGCATTTGCTAGTTGAATTTGAAAGAGGTGATACTTTTAGATGCAACGCTTCTTAATAATTGTACCTGATTTTGTTTCTTTCTTTTTCCAATAAGAGAAAAATCATACACCAAACAGATTCTAAATTCTGCAAAAGTTGAATTAATCAAACAGACTTAATTATCAAAGTTCTGAGTGACGGGAGAAATCAATTTTTTTGCCCTCTCTTTGCACTGTTTGCTCTTGTGCTCTCTTTCCTCTAGCTTTAGGTTTCGTTGTAGCCTAGAAAATTTCATTGTAGCTGAGAAAATGTTTGAGTAAGTTTTCTACTTTTTAGGCCTTGATTGGGAGTATATCTTTTCGAGGTATTGTTATTGACATAATGGAAGGCAAGTTGCACTAATATTGTTTACACATATTGACAGACAATTTAGCTTTAAATACAGAGAATACAATCCTTGGAAACAATTTTCTTTCCCGTTTTGGTTTTAATTCATATCTACAATTCTACAAATAAATACTCTATTCTTATCTTTTTTTTAATATTTTGTGTTCATGTTTTTATTATCTTGCAAATATGTTTAATTGGTTTCACTAAATAATTTTCCC
>Ga0307515_10015427_pt1 | contig 14077 bp, 7 predicted proteins | sample 17_EM_MG_FD_194513 | JGI IMG/M metagenome (GOLD analysis project Ga0307515, IMG submission 194513) | Populus trichocarpa ectomycorrhiza microbial communities from riparian zone in the Pacific Northwest, United States - 17_EM | ecosystem: Host-associated > Plants > Roots > Unclassified | place...
AATATGAGCCCTTTTTAGATAAGTCAATTTTTTTTTGTTCGGTGTTGCACTAAACAAGAACATTTTTATTTTATTTTTTGAAATAAACCCTTCAACTTAATCTTATCAATTAAGCCACTTGTTTGCTCTTCTTTCCATGAAAATATAAATAAATGACGAGAGTCCACTAATTATATAATATCCTATATTGGTGGGTGAGAAAGTGGTAACTGATCTTATTAAGAGTGTTGTTTGTCAACTTATCATACATGTTTTGGAGCGTCAAGCTCAGATGTGGGCTCGCGTCACTAGGAACAAAACCGTGAGGATGGTAAAACTCAAAACGGATAATATATGGCAAGTTGGGCCGGGCTGTTACAAATTAAATAGCACTTACTAGTAAAACTAATTTTGTAAGGTAACAAGCAAGGATAAATTTTAGGATGATTAAGTTGAATGCTTATGCAAGAAGGTTTTTTGGTAATTGAAGAGTAATTAATAATATTTTATTATTTACTTTTTAGAATTAAGTTAAATAAATAAATAAATATAAGTAAGAGGAATAAATCATATATTGAGATATTCTTATTATTCTTAGGGAGTCATGTATTTTATTCTCTCTTCTTATATCCGTCTCTTTTTTTCAAAGTGAATTTAAAAAGTAATTAATAGAAAATCTAACTTCTTGATAGAAAAACTTAAATATAAAAAGGAAAGAGAATTAAAAAAAATATTATTTTAATAGGAAAGAGAATTCTTATCACTTTTTGATTAGGGATATGCATGAATATCCATAGCACATGTTTTAAATTATTTATATTCAAACTCGAATCCAAATTCAAAGAAATTTACTTATTTGTTTATCAAACTTTGTTATTGTTAATGATCAATTCTTTATCTTTTAAAGATTTATTGTTTTTCTAACTTTCTTCAGTAAATCTCACAAGATTCCAACATCTTCATTTTATTTAGTGCTTTCTTATGTAAGATCCAACAACTAAGAAAATAATACTTAATTATTTCTCTATAAGAATTGAATTTAAACTCTAAATTAAAAGAGATTTTGTGAGAAAACAAAGGTTTAAATCGAGAAAACTAATACCGAAAAACAAGATGACACAAAAACTCCATGTTAGAAAATCTTTAATAACTAAAAAGAGGCTTATCAACTCATCCATAAATTAAGTCAACAATGACACAGCTTGTATATAATTAACGAATGGACCTATGGCCTATATAATAATGTATGAGTAAATAAATTCATAGATTATATATATATATATATATATTGACATAATGCGTAGATTAGTTGAATGAACACTCAAAGTATGTAATCACGCATGCTTTTTTTGTGGACTTACTATCAGCAATGGTATGGCTGTATTAAATTAGTCTAATAATGATTTTTGTTAATTGTTTATTACACACTTTTACCTAACTGCTTTGGATTATTTATATTCTATAGGTGTTTTTGTTATTAATATGATATAGGTTGTTTTTCAATTAAAAATATATTAAAATAATATTTTTTTTATTTTTTTTATTAGTGCATTAAAATCATAAAAAAATACACTAAAAAAAAATACTAATTTAATATTTTAAAAAATATATTTGAAAAACAGATTATAACTAAAAAACAAATACGACCTTTTAACTACACATGTTACAACTAAAATAGAGATGTAGTAAATGTTTTTTTTTTCTTTTTTTAATAATCTTCAAATCTTATATTTTGAAGTTGCTTGCACCTTGCCATTTGTTTTTGCTTTGAAGGATGCCCTTTTTAAGAAATGTGTGGATGCTGAGATATGAACAAGTTTATTTTGTTCGGGGTGTATGTTTTTTTTATATTTTTTTATATAGTTAAAATACTCTTTTATCCCCAAATCAATAAAATTTATAAATATTAACTAAGAGTTTTTTTTATTTTTCACAAACTTCTTAACAGAAAAAATATTTATTTGCCTCTAAGGTAAAAAATTTGTTTAGCTGCTGAACAAAGATGTTTACAGTTTTTTCATGATCCATGTACAGTGAAAACACATTTTTAATCTTATAAAAGACAAAAAAAAAAGTTTTGTCTTTGGGGGTATTTTGATATTTTTACACAGGTATTTTGTATAATTAACAGGTTCATGGAGATGTTTTGGTATTTTCGCACCATTTAGGTGGCGCATGTGACGCCATCCGGTGACCAAATCTGGCTATTTGTTGTCTCATTGGATGTGCAATCGTCTTCTCTTCCACATAACGTGACACATGCAGGCGTGTGGTGGTCAGATTATTACCGGTGGTCGTTTGTTTTTTTTTTTCCTTTTCTAACAATTAAAGTACATCATTATCCTTGATTTTTAATTTTATACGTCATTTTTTTAATTTTTTATTTTGTTTTTATTCTTTTATAAAAGTTTTTTTTTCGATTTAGTCATTCAATTACAATTTCTCATAATAATAATAGTAGTAGTAGTAGTTATAGTTTTTAATTTTATCCTTCAAATCAAATTTATAATTTTTTTAAATAATAATAATAATATTTATTTCAGTTTGGTTTTTTTATATTTTTTATTTGTTTCTTTAATTTTTTTTGTCAGAGTTGTTATAATTTTTAATTTTGTCTATCAAAATAAATTTAAGATTTTTGTTATAATAATCTTTAAAAACATGTTTAAGACAAATGAACTAGTCTTACGTATTTCAATGCAATACCGCAACCAAAACACAGGAGACAGGATAGACCATGTACTTGTCTTTGGTTCTGTGAATTCTAGTCTAGTTAGATTCCAAGGGTAGACTGACTATATTGTCCATGCCGACTTTGTTGATCGCCAGCTAGCCATAAATGATTCAACCCTACCAGGCACAAAGACAAATAAAGAAAAGTGGTTGACAAATTTATATAAAAGTCACTATTCTATAAGCCACTTCTCAATTTGATCCCTAAAGATCTCCTTTTCTCTCAATTAGGTTTCATCCTATCATAAATCATCAAGTCCTCTCCTCTAGTGAATTTTCATAAACACACGAGCTTTCTATCCATCAAAGTTATAAAATTCATCCCAACTCGTAACTCATCTCGAGATCCATATCATGGATTAACCCCGGTTAATAAATAACTGCATCATTCTAAATTAGATCCTAGAATAGCAGATACCCAGATGATCTGCTAGGTTGAGTCAGGTTTTATAACAATGCTCTAGACGGAAGACATGGTTAACCTGCTATGACGGGGGACCTAGTTGGAAAATAATTCTTAAGAGACCTTAATGAAAATTAGTGTAAAGGTTGGAGGACTTGGTGATCTTGTACCGATAATTTTTCTTTAAGACCAGGTGTTAGGTAGCTAAATCACTTGGTTCAAAATAGATGGAAGTGTGTTCATGGTCACACTAGGAAACCTGTCCAAATCAATGGGTGGTGAAATTAAAGCAGTAACTCGAGAGGAAATGAAAAATCAAAAGCCAAAAAATGAGTTAAAGAGGAGAATTTTAAGGAGCTTTCCCTTCACTTTCTTCCGTCATTAATGTCACAAAAGGACAAAAATGTTGGGTCATACTTGTGTGTGGTGCCATGTGAAGCCATAGAGATAGATACCTTCAGAGCTTCATTTTCTAGGTGGGATATGGACTTTTACTCGTAAACCCTCCTTTCTTGACCTCTAAAGTCCTGTTCTTTAATACTACTTGAAACAATACGGTACCTTAAAAACCTTTGTTCAAGTGTTAATAATCTTCCAAATCAAGTGTTAGGATTTATTTTGCGAAGTGATAAACAATACGGTTATTTGCCAGTGCTTGTCTAACCTTGGTTATTTGCTAGTGCTTTTCTTCTTGTCCTGGTAATTCTGTCAGGAGAAGAAGAAAGAAAGAATGGGGACTGTTTCACAGGATGCAATCAACCAGTTTAAGGCATTGATGGATCAAGGTTCAGTTCTGATCTCCTTTTACTTGTTCACTTTTTTGAAAACATTGCTTAACTTTACTGTTTTCAATTGTGCTTATTCATTTCAAAATGTGATGGCAGTTGAGGAGCCATTGAAGAGAACTTATCAGGTTTGCAATTGTTTCTGCTCTTTATCTTTGTTTCTTCTTTATGGGATCCGTCTCTTCAACTTGGAGTCAAGATTTTTCAAGTCTTTTCGATGTTGAAATTAGATGAATTATGTAAATAACAGTGAATCATGTAATTCTGTTGTTATCAGCTGCAGAATGTGATTCTGATCCACTATTCCCTTTTCCAGCCTTGATTTACTCTTCTTTCATAGATGTTCATCTTTCATGTTTTTTTAATGCCACTATGATGTTTAATCTTGGATGTTGTTATTAAGGTGATAGCTTCAAAAGAAATTAAGGAAAAAAATGTGGTGAGCAGTCCTAGTAAGGTTTGATCTAGGAAAAAAGGATGCTTATTGGGCTTCTGGGTGTGTTGAATTTGGCATTTCATTGCTTGATGTCTTCTTGGATTGATGAGAAGCTCTGATTCGAGCCGTTATCTGGGGTTGGTAGAAACAATCTTTCTTGACTGACAACTAATTGGCTTAAACTCATTTACTGGGTTTGTTTATAATTCCTTTCTTTTACCTAACTAAGTCTATAAATGGCATATGTTATGAATGTGAAAATTCTCTGTTGCCATTATGTTGTGTCATCATAGATTTGTTTATGTTTTGGTTTCTTTGGATTGTTATGCACTTTCATTATCAAATCTCTGTAAATTACAGTTTCTTACTATCTAAATTATTGTTTCTTGATCTGGCAGACTGTCCATCAAGGATATCAAGCTGAAACGCTGGCGCGTTTTCTAAAAGCTAGAGAATGGAATGTTACCAAAGCCCATAAAATGGTTAGCAGCAACTCTGGTCGAAGTGACCTGTGGATCTCAATGTTAAGTTCTTTAAATGTGATAAAAATAGTTTAATCTCACTCACCTGAGATGATATGTGTATGATGCTGCAGTTACTGGATTGTTTGAACTGGAGGGTACACAATGAGATCGACAATATATTAATGGTAAGCTTTTGTTAAGATCAAGTCCCACATTTATGTTTATGTCTTCCTAGCTTTCTCAAGATGGAATAGAAGTTTGATGTTTGTGTATTAGTTAGAGGCTTCTTCATAATGTGTCTAAGACTTTTACGTATTACACTTCTAATCTGGATGCCGCTCCCAAATGCAGAAACCCATAGTTCCAACTGATTTGTACAGAGCAGTGCGTGATTCCCATCTCATAGGAATGTCAGGTTACTCCCGAGAGGTGCTTATTCTATGCTTATATTTGTCTTGTTTATGGTTTCTTAATCCTAGTTTATAACCTTTTAAAAACCCTGCTGCATCTTGCGCAATGGAGAAAACAATATTGTTTATATCACACAAAAGAATTTATCTCAAATGTTCTTGCAACCTTTGTCATCTTATTCAGGGGCTTCCTGTATTTGCTCATGGTGTTGGGCTCAGCACATATGACAAAGCATCTGTAAGTATTGCTATAAAATCCTTTAGCTATGCCTCACTGTATAAATCTTAATGTTTGGATTAGTAACCTTTTGACATTAAATCTTAATTCTGTGAGTGTTCAAGAGTTCAGTATTTTACTTGTCTTATTTCATTACAGGTCCACTACTATATGCAGTCTCACATTCAAATCAATGAATATCGGGACCGCATTGTTTTGGTGAGTATTTGAGTTTGGCAACTTCCTACTTCTGAGTTCTTAAGGTGATTTTTCTCACTTGCATATTTTTTTTTGTAGCCTACCGCATCAAAAAAGTATGGGCGACCAATAACAACCGGCGTAAAGGTTTTGGATATGTCTGGCCTAAAGCTTTCAGCACTGAACCAAATAAAGGTATAACTTTCTGGGCTAGTTTGTTTTGTTCATAGGACCCGTTTCATCAGTCCAGTCTATATTATTTTATGTAGTTTTCTTATTCAGAGGATGATTCAACTTCAGCTATTATGCTAGGTGGGTTGCTTGAACCAGGAATTTCAGCCAACTCACTGATACTTTTTCTTACTTTAAACCTCTAACCAGTATATTGTGGTGAATCTTTATCACTATCACATTTCTGAAAGGGTGGATATAGTGCAAAAATACTTATGCATCACGTCACGTTGACCGAGTCTGTTTTTAATGTTACTGCAGATGGTGACCCTCATTTCAACTATTGATGACTTGAACTACCCAGAGAAAACACATACATATTACATTGTAAATGCCCCATATGTATTTTCAGCTTGTTGGAAGGTAAGCCTCCTTTTTCTCTCATTGCAGTTGAATATCCTTGCTTTTTAACCTTTTCCAATAAGTATTCATGTGCTGGTGCAAATTATCATCTCGGATAAGATTGAGTAGAAGAATGTTTTATCTGTGAAAATATTGAAAGGACCTTGTTATAAGCACCATTTCAACATTTGAATTTTTGCTAGGTTGTCAAGCCTCTGCTGCAGGAGAGGACAAGAAAAAAAATTCAGGTGTTGTCTGGAAACGGGAGAGATGAGCTGTTGAAGGTAACGATGGCTTCTCTGTGAACCGTGATTCTTGAAATATTGGAAACTTGACTGCTGGTTGTTCTTAATTCACTACAGTTGATTTAGTAAATTTCAACAACTTTATGGCCACGCTTTTCGATGATCATTACACACCATATCTTATGGACTAAGCTGGATGAGCATGTTTAATGTAGATAATGGATTATGCATCTCTTCCACATTTCTGTAAAAGAGAAGGGTCTGGATCATCTCGACATTCAGGGTATGCAAATGACAACTGCTTTTCCTTGGATCATCCCTTTCATCAACAGCTATACAACTACGTCAAGCAGAAATCTTTAGAGAGTGAACCTTCTCAACCAATCAAACAAGGGTCTTTCCACGTGGATCTGCCTGAACCAGCTGTCGAAGGAATGGAGATAGCTAAAACAATTGAATCCCAGATGCATAATTTTGAGAAAAGGAATGGGGTTTCTGGGCCCCTGAATGGCCTCAAAATCAATGACGACTCTGACCACAGAACTACGCATTGCCCGTGATTTAAGCAGAGGATCTTAACTCTTGATGCCTGAGGACTTTGTTACAAGTATACAATAGAAATGCATGTAATAGTAGTCGACCATGTTACCTTTACATGGCAGGGGAAAACTTAAAGCTATGCATGTAATCTGATATTCTGGCTGGGTGATCGGTATAAAGCTCGGCCCCAGCCTGACATGGTGTAGGAATGCAGTGGAGAATTGTAATTTTTAGCTTGTAAGTCTTACATTGATAATAGTCATAGAGAGAAACATGTTGAATCTAAATACCTTTCTTCCCCCAGAAATGCTCAAATTGCATATGATGACAGGTATATGGTTGCCCAAGAATGAATCTTTAGTTATTTATTTCCCTCCCAGAATTGGTTTCATATGATAGAGAATACATCATGACAACAACTCATGTAGACAAGGTTTTCTGGTTGGTAAACACATCAGCTTGGGGAAATCATACCGAGGATTTACCAAACATGTACTTTTGAATCCCAATGACTAATCTGAATAATCTGCTAGATCTGATTTTCAGTTGCAGAGTTAATGGAAGCGATCCCGATGACTCATTTGAATGTTCTACCATCTTGAAGGCACTTTAAGCTACCACCATCGTTTGCGATTCCTCACGCCACCTCTGGAGTTGAGTCTCGAGGGTCTTTTCTGCAGCCTCTGACATATCTGCTGACCTCAAAGCCATGTCAGTTGCTTCTTTAATTTCTTCAATTGCTTTTAAATTTGCCTCCAATTTCTTTTCTGCCTCTTTATTTCTTGCCTTCACTACTTCTATCTGAGCCATGGCATCAGCCACTTTTGTATCTGCAATATTTCCTGATTCCTCCTCTTTCTTTTTCAAACTCCCGAACTCTTCCGGTGCAAGTTTGATCTTGTTGCCGAAATCTTGATCTTGAATGCTCTCTCTTTCAGATAATGTCTTCATATCTTCGTGAGCTTTCTTTTCTGCTTCCTTGGCTTCTTTAGCCTCTTTAAGAGCAAGTTCTAGCTTTCCCTCCACATCTTGAGCCAGTAATCTGGCATTTTTTGTTTCTTCCTTCAGCTCTTCAGCATTCTTCCTCATCTCCTCGGCTTTCTTCTTCAACTCTTCGGCTTCTCTTCTAGCACTTTCAGTTTCCTTTTCCATTGCAGCATATTCTTTCTCTATTTCTTTCTCCAGCAATTCAATTTTCTCTGTCTTCACGTTTTCCAATTCTGCTGTAAGGGATGTCAACATATGTCGAAGAGAACTCTCTTCGGTGGCAATTTCTTGCAGTGCCTTCGTTGCTTCATTGAACTCGATGGTTAAAACCTTTACCTTTTCCATTTCGAAGGCATGGGCCTTTTTCATCTCTTCTTGTAAAAGTTCAATCTCTGCTGATGTTTCTGCGAGCTTCGCCTCAAGATTCTTTGTGAGCTCAGGATCATATTCTTTCTTCAAAATCTCCAAGTTCTTTTCTGCTTCTGCCGTGGCAGCCTTACAAAAATGTATGCGAGCATCTTTTTCTTCCACTAAATTTTCCTGCTGTTCTTGAATTTGTGCAGAAGCAATCTTCAGTTGTTGAGCTGATTCCCGCATAGCTCCAATTTCCTTCGAAAGCTCACTAACCCTTTCTTTGTTCATATTTGCCGAACGCTGAGTTTCTGCTGCCTGCTGGAACGAAGATGATTTTGACTCCAATGCTGCATCAAAATCCTGTCGGATCTTGTTGATTTGTTGCTTTGCAGCATTAAGTTCACGAGCAGCCATCTTGTACTGTTGTCTTGCCTCATCCAATTCCCGTTTTCGAGCTGCATTCCCCACGAGTTGTTGGGATTTTGCTTCTTCAAGTCGCCTAGCCTTTTCTTTTACCGCTTCTGCAGTTTCTATTGCTGATTTCTTGGACTCATCTACAGCTTTGAGCTTGGTGGTTAAATCATTCAATGTTCTCTTCGCCTTTTGAAGTTCAGAATTCGCTCGAGCTTTTGTAGTTTCGGCACTCTGCAGCACCCTCTTGAACCTGTTTACTTCTCTTTGAGCCAGTAGAAGTTGTGTCTCCTTGTCAATCACATTCTAGAAAACCAAAGGTTTAATTTTACATTCAATCACAAATTTGAACCTTTTCTTCACCACCTTGACCAAACTCATACACCACACACACACACCCTAAAGCTTGGAGATTTTCAAAAACATCCCAATATTATACCATGACATTATATGTTCTCCATTGATCAAAACATACCCTAAAACTTGTACAAAGAAAATATGAAAATTTTATCCATCAAGATATCAACAAGGAATCATCTTCAATTGCATTGCAAAACTTGGCATTGGATTTTACCTCTGAAGAAAGCCTTGATCTCCTGACAGCAGGTTTCCCTTTGAGAGCTACTTCTCCAAATAAACTAACCGCAGCTTTGACAGATTGAAATGGCTTCTTGGTGTCAATCTCTCCCACCTCTGCCCTTGGTGATGCTGAACCTTTTTGTTGATCTGCTCCCCTGATGTTTACCATCTTTTTGCTTCAAAATTTGTCCTTCAAAACTTATCTGCATGATCAACCAAAGCTCATCATATCATTTGCAAATCAAGACTTTAATGACATAATTAACACCCTTTAGGAAACTAATCCAACCCCAGCATGTCAATCGAAGGACATAGAACAATGTTCAATATTCCAAGCTAAAAACAATAATGCTACATGAGAAGGACTAAAATGAGCACATAACAAAACAAGAGGTACCTTAAAAATGTTGTATCTTGAAGAAGAAAACACCCCCCTCCCCAAAGAAATTTCAGGCTTCTCTTTCTTTTTTTTGAAAGGGAAAAAAAAAAAACATAAAGGCGAAAAACATGTATTTTGCAATTTGCATTGTAGACTCATCTACTATTTTGGTGGGAAAGACAACAAATTCTGTGTGGGATTTAATGGTCAAAGTTGACAGCCTAACAAAAATAGAATTTTATTTCAGATAGACAATTTTAGCCCAACTTTCACCTGTGTAAACCTTACCTGATCCCCTAAGAAGAGGGCATATTTAGAAAGATAAGAAATTGGAAGAAAAAAAAGGAAATTGAAGGGTTAGGATATATTTTTAGTAGGTCAAAGTTGTAGCTCAAGTATGCTATTTGGAGGCTGTCTTAATTAATTACATTTGTGTGTTAATTAAGCATGAAAAATAAAGAGTAAGCTGGTCAAAGTTGTAGCTCAAGTATGTGTATATTTCTTTTATATTCTTAAAAACATTTAATTTTAATGTTTTAATGTCGGATTTTATCTGCCTCCACTTCAATCAATCCAAATAAAAATTGGATCCAATCTGATTTAATGAAATCTGTGTTGCGAGGTGGGGTGAAATTGTGATGCAAGTGTAAACCAAGTAGGACTACAATAATACAAAATATATATATAAAAAAAACACACATAACATTTAATAAGCAAAGAAAGTTAAATAGGCCAGAAAACCTATTTATAATTCTATTTTAATAAAAATAAAATATATGGTGATTATCCTTTTAAGAGGTGTACAAACCTTTAAATAGCTCATAAAACCCTACATCTACTAAAAAACAATTAAGAATATAAAAGAAATAAACACAAAAAATTAAATTAAAATATAAAATCCAAAAAAACACAGAAAAAATAATAAAATCAACCCAAACTACAGCATTAATGCTCAAAATACAATTATGAAATATTCAATGATCCATTCAGTGATCCATTGGTTAATCTAAGAAAAATTACTTGTAGAATTATTGATAAAATATTAAACTTGATCTAACAATTAAATTTCTCATTATCATAATTTTAAAAAGCTAACTAAATCTAATTGTTTAAAAAAAAATTTTGTACCTCAATCTATCCTACCAATTAATAAAAGTATTTTTTAGACCATCTACGTATTCTATTTCTATTTATATTAGATGCCCATCTAGTAATATCATTTCCTCACCGGACACTCGGAACCGTTTATGTCTACCAGCCCGGCCGGTACATCAAATTGCCATCCTTCCCTCCAAATGTGATTTTAATTTGCTTGTTTTACTGTGAGAGATGGGAAACAATTAATGTACTATCTTCCTCTCTTTGAAATTATTGTTCAAGATTTCTTTATCTTCATCATTTCTAATTCCAGAGAATGAGTTTACATATATACTGAAAACAGTTTGTTCATAGAATTGACTGGTTTTGTATATACTAATCGACGGGAGAGACCCACGGGCCATGGATAATGTGGGACAACGTTTGCCAACCTTGGTAATACTTGTCACGAGAAAAGGGACCTCAATACGATCACAACTTCAAAGCAGGAGCCATGAATATTGCACTGGTAAATTGATGATGTTTTCCATGAAGCGTGTGATTTTGTTGTGCTTGTTTCTGTTAATTTGCAGTCCTTGGTCAGAACAGTCTTTCACAATATCTGGTTGACTAGGTAAGGGTGTCGTCGAGGATAAGCAATGGTCATGTTATCATGAATGTCGACTGTGACATGTACCTGAGCAATTCAAATTCCTTAAGATATGCTCTGTGTTTTTTCATGGATATATGAGGAGAAGGGAGATGAGATCGGTTATATTCAGTATCTGCAGGCAATGGACAGCATTACATAAAATGACCTTCATGGACATTACTTGAATGTAATTAATATTAATTTGAGGTATATGCATTATCCCGCATCACTCCTGAATCCTGACAAGTTTAATTAGCACTTGAGTAAGAAATATATAGCTACTAACAGGAAGAGATTATAATGGACTCTGTGCTGATATCTGCTATGGCTATATATAGATCAAGATGAGTTTCCAGGATTAATACATGCAAACGGAGGGCCTATGTATATATAGCAGGTACCTGGTGTTTCTGAGAGTGAACCTTTGTGAGAGGAAGAATAGCAATGAACACAAGGTAGACCGGAAGAGATTGTCTGACATGTAAAGATCGAAGGAAAACGAGCTCTAAAAGAAGAAGGCAAAGTCCTTGCAAGATGCACATATGATCAAGGGAGCACTCAACGGGGAAAGGAGCTCTCCTCTCTCTCTCTCTCTCTCTCTCTCTCTCTCATGCACACGCACGTACACGGACAAGTTATACCATTAAACACAAGGGTTTCAAATTCACAGCAATTGATTGATGGAAGTATTGGTGCTTATTGTTGTAGAACCTTGCATTATTATTGATGGAGAGGTTTATGATTATTAGTGATATATTAACTAGAAATAATCATTGATTAAAAAACATAAGAAAAAAAAAAAAACTTATTTGCATGGATGGTGCGTTGTGGCTACTTGTAACCTGGGAAATGTTCAAGCTTGTGCATATTAGAAAGAATGTTGAAAGATGTGTGAGGAGGAAAGAACCTAGTTGGGTCAGACTTGGTGTAGCTTTTTGGGCCATGGCCCAAAAAGTATTGGCATCATCGTGTGGGCTTTGGACCCAATAATGTGATGCCACTATGTGGGTTTTAGCCCAAATGATGTGGTGGACCATTAGCAAAAAAGCTTAAGGAATTGAAGAATCAAATGATTCATGGAACGTGTCCCAATAAGCTCAGATATCTCTGTGCTCTGTAAATAATTATTGATAAAATAATTAGCATTATTACAATGCATATACGCTGTCATGGAGTATTTCTTAAAATCTATTTGTTTTTAATTACATAAAGATTAAAATAGATATTCATAAAAAAAATTAATAATTAAAATTCCAAAGATAAAATATAAGTATGGATAAATATAAGTATAATAAATCTCATATTTATTTTGATCATACAAACAATATTCAATAAAAAAAAATCATGAATTAATTATTTTTACGCACGTATATATAGATCAATATAAGTATAATAAATCTGAGAAAATTATAAAATAATTTTCATTTTCACAAGTATAATTAATTATTTCATTTTCACAAGGTCCTGAGTCTACATAGGACATCTATAAATTAACCCTAAATGCTTCAAGAAATTATCCATAATTTCGATAACTAAGGTGATTCAAACATGGTATGGATCAGAAAAAAGGAAGAAGAAGAGCCTTTAAATGCTATGCTAGTTGCTACAAGCTGTCTTGATTTTGACTTTCTACAAGGTCTAGTACTTACCATCTTGCAAGCACTCAAATATTCTAGCAGACGTGAGGTTGTGGTTGTAGGTAGGTGGGATCAGGAGATTACACTGAATCTAGGTGTTTTCAGAAGTTGCGAGGGCAACTCTTCCATGGCCTTAAGTTCAATTGGACGATGCTACATGCATGGCCTTAAAGCTTGGGGGATAAGAGAAAAAATTGATTCCCCTGTGGGTAATTTTATATGTTCACTAGATTGAGTGAGCCCAAGCAGAATTCCTAAACACTTATCAGCTATCTCTGAAACAAAAAAAACAAAAACCTATTCAGGATGGATTCAGAAGGTTCATTCACTGCAATTGCACCTCCTCCAGTGTTTGATCGAACAAATTATCAAGTCTAGGCTATTGGAATGGAAGTCTATCTTGACACTAATGATCTGTGAGAAGCTGTTGAATAAGCATATAAAATTCCATCCCTGCCAGACAATCGAGCTGTTGTATAGATAAAAAATCACAAGGAGAGGAAGCAAAGAAGATCAAAAGCAAGAGCAACTTTGTTTGCAGCAGTCTCACCCATCATTCTGACTAGAATAATGACACTAAAAACAGCTAAGAAAATTTGGGATTTTTTAAAGCAAGACTGCGAAGAAAATAAGAGGATCGAAGAGATGCAAGTGCTAAATTTGATCAAAGAATTTGATATGCAAAAGATGAAAACAACCAAGGAATATAATGAAAGACTTCTTGGCATTGTCAACAACGTAAGACTCATTGGTACTGTTTTTTTTTTATTCTAGAGTTGTTCGAAAGATCCTGGTCACAATTCCTGAAATGTTTGAGGCTATAATTTCATCTTTGAAAAACTTAAAAGATATGTCAAGCAATACCTTAGCAGAATTGAACAAAGGAGGTTTATGAGGCAAGAAGGATGTGTAAAGGGTGTTTTTAGAGCCAAATCATAGAACAACAATGGAGGTAAAAACAAGAAAACAAAGCAAAACTTCAACAAGCTTAGAGGTTCTACAATTAACTTAAAAAATA
>Ga0307515_10015429_pt1 | contig 14077 bp, 10 predicted proteins | sample 17_EM_MG_FD_194513 | JGI IMG/M metagenome (GOLD analysis project Ga0307515, IMG submission 194513) | Populus trichocarpa ectomycorrhiza microbial communities from riparian zone in the Pacific Northwest, United States - 17_EM | ecosystem: Host-associated > Plants > Roots > Unclassified | place...
CTCGGCCGGGGGCAGCGCGCCCCGCTCGTGGAGGACCTCGCGCAGGCTCGGACCCTCGATGTACTCGAGCAGCAGGTACGGCCGGCCGTCGCCCAGCGTGCCGTGACCGAGCCCGCGCACCACGTTGGGGTGGTCGAGCCGCTCGATCGCGTCGAGCTCGCGCTGGAACCGGGTCATCGCGTCGACCGAGCGGACCAGCTCGAGGTGCAAGAGCTTGATCGCGATGCTCTCGCCGTCGGTCTCGCGATGCGCACGCCAGACCTGGCCGAACCCGCCTTCGCCGATCAGGCGGTCGAGCCGATACCCCGGGAGCTCGAAGGGCTGGGACCCGTCCAACAGAGCACTCTTACCATCGCGCGGAAGCGTACGTCTCTCGAGATCGTAATCATTGGTGCAACGTCGGTACAACCTCCGGCCGCGCTCCGGACCTTTCCGCCTTGGCGGCTCCCGGCGAGCCCCGCGCCCGATCAGAACTCGTCGCGGCGCGACCACACCGGATTGCGGCTGGCCAGGGCGCGGATCGCTGCGAGCTTGTCCGACGGCAGCGCCCGGTTGCGCAGCGCGAGCGACGCGAGCTCGAGGCGGACGTCGTCGCTGAGCACCGCGTCGGCGCGGTCGAGCCAGCCGGTCCAGGTGCCCGGCGGACATGGCGCGATGCAGCACTCGAGCACGCCGACGATGACGCGGTTGTCGTCACCGATATCGTGGCGCGACACGTCGGCGAGCAGGCCCTCGGTCTCGCCGAGGTCGCCGCGCGCCGCGAGGATCCGGGCGAGCAACAGCTCGTCGAGCCAGGTCAGGCTCTCGCCGTGGCCGCGCTGGAGCGCGAGGCCGCGGCGGGCAAGGTTGGCCGCCTCGTCGAGCGCGCCCTGCCACAGCCGCTGCTCGGCCAGGTTGTGGCAAGCCATGCGCTCGAGCGTCGCGTGGCCGGCCTCGCGGGCCAGCTGGATCACGGTGCGCAGATCGGCCTCGACCCGCTCGACCTGGCCGCGCAGCGTCCACAGCACCATGCGGTTGGCGTACGCCGCGCCGAGGTGAAACCGATCGTCGTACCGGGTGCAGGCCGCGATCAGCTCGCCGAACACGACCTCGGCGCGCTCGAACTGCTTGACCTCGGCGAGGGCCGGCCCGAGCATGACCAGGGCGATGGTCTCGGTCTCGTGGTGGCCGTCCCGGCGGGCGAGCGCGACGACATCCTCGAGCAGCGGGATCGCCTCGGCGAACCGCGCCTGGCGATACACGATCCGCGCGGCGGCCAGCGCGATCTCGGGCGCGAGATCGGCGACGCCGGCCGCGGCGTGGCGGGCGATCGCGCGCTCGGCGACCTGGGTCGAGCCGAGGTAGTCGTCGCTCCAGTCGAGCGCGGTGGCGCGCTCGAGCAGCGCCTCGATCTCGAGCCGGGCGTCGCCCAGGCCCGCCGCGATCGCCAGCACCTCGTCGAGATCGGCGAGCGCGTCGCGGACGCGCTGGAGCCGGTAACGCGCCCGGGCGCGGCCCAGCAGCGCACGGCCGCGCTGGAGGTCGCGGACGTCGAGGTTGCGCACCGCGCCCTGCCAGGCCTGGAGCGCCTCGAGCGGCCGGTGGTCGCGGTGGGCCTGCTCGCCGAGCGTGGCGAACGCGCGGGCGGCGACCCGGAGCTCGCCGACCGCCTCGGCGTGGCGCGCGACCCGCTCGGCGACCGCGGGATCGCGGCGGTCGCGCGTGCTCCACAGCTCGAGCGCGGCCTGGTGCAGCGCGCGGCGCTCGTCCTCGTTGGTGGTCGCGTACACGCCCTCCTGGAGCAGCGCCTGGCGGAACGCCCAGGCCCGGCCCGACGCCACCAGGATGGTCGCCGACGCGAGCTCGGCCAGGCCGATGTCGACGTCGATCGTCGTGGTCGCGCCGCCTCCGCGCTCGACCAGCTCGACCACCGCCGCGACCTCGGCGCGCTCGAACTCGTCTCCGAGGATCGCGCAGACCCGGGCGAGCGCGACCAGCTCGACGCCGTGCCCGGCGAGCTCGCGGGCCGCCAGCCACGGGCCCAGCGCGATCGGCGGCAGCGCGTCGAGCGCGGTGGTGTCCAGGAAGTGCTCGCCGTTGGGCCGGGTGCGGATCGCGCCGCGGTCGTGGATCTCGCGGACCAGCGAGACCAGGTGCAGCGGGTGGCCGTGGGCGAGCGCGACGATCTGCCGCAGCGCACGCAGCGGCGGGTACTCGGCGGGCTTGAGCAGCGCCGTGGTCATCGCGACCGCCGCGTCCTCCTCGAGCGGCCCCAGCACGTCGCGGCGGTGGCGCTCGGCCCGCAGGCCGAAGCCCGGCCTGCGCTGGTCGATCCGCGGCGTGGCGAGCGCGAGCACCCACAAAGCGACCGGCTCGCCGCCGAGGGTGGCGTACTCGAGCGCGTCGAGCAGGTCGTGGTCGGCGAGGTGGACGTCGTCGAGCACGACCGCGAGCGGCCGGGCGCGGGCCGCGGCGCGCAGCGCGTCACCGACCGCCCGCACGGTCGGTCCCCGGGGCTGGCCGATAAGTTCGGCCAGCGCGCTCGCGCCGGGCTGGCCGGTGCCGGGCGGCGGGATCGTCCCGACGTGGATCCGGGCGCCGAGCTCGGCCAGCCGCGGGCCCAGCGCGGCCGCGAGCGCGGTCTTGCCGATGCCGTGCTCGCCTACGACCAGCGCGACCCCGGGGCCGGCGGTGCCGAGCGCCGCCGCGGCGTCGGCGGCGAGATCGGCGATCAGCGCCTCGCGCCCGAACAGCTCGCTGATCACGCCGGCGCCGGCCAGCGCGACGAACCCGGCGCCGAACTCGCTCGGCCGGGTCGCCGCCTGGGTGACGGTGGCCAGCGCGCGGGTCAGCACGACGCCGGTCCACGGCGCGGGCGGCAGCCAGTCCTCGGGCCGCTCGACCGCGGGCCCGGCGAGCCGGGGCGTCACGTGCAACAGGTCGAGGTGCAGCGCGACCCGGGCGCCGGCCGCGGCCAGATCGCGCGCCGCGGCGATCGCGGCGGACGCCGGATCGGCGTGCTCGGCGCCGATCACGCCGCCCAGGATGCGGCGCCCGCGCTGCGAGATCACGCTGACCTTGCGCGCGGCGAGCGCCCCGAGCAGCGCGCGGTCGACCCGGGGCAACTCGGCCCAGATCAGCACCACGGGCTGGCGGCCCTCGCTCACGATCGACACCGAGTGGACGCGCGCCAGCGATGGCTCGTCGCCCGGCAGCGCGATCCGGCTCTTGACCTCGGCCACGCTGGCCGGCCGGCGCGACGGCAGCTTGGCGAGGCAGTCGTGGCACACCGCCTCGACCTGCGCCGGCACCGGGGCCAGCGCCGACAGCGGCGGCGGACGCAGCGCGGCATGGGCGCGCTCGAGCGCGGTCGCGTCGCCCAGGAACGGCGGCCGGCCGGCGCACAGCTCGTACAGCACGCAGCCGAACGCGTAGAGATCGGCCCGGGTGTCGACCGAGCCGGCGTCGAGCAGCTGCTCGGGCGGCAGGTACTCGAGCGAGCCGACCACCACGCCGGGCCGCGTCGGATCGTCGGGATCGCTCGGCAGCTTGCGCGCCAGGCCCAGGTCGAGGATCGCGATCGAGCCGTCGGGGCGGCGGACCAGGTTGTCGGGCTTGAGGTCGCGGTGGACGAACCCGGCGGCGTGGATCGGCGCGAGCGCATCGAGGATCCGGACCGCGATCGCGAGCGCGCGCTCGACCGGGATCGCCTGGGTCAGCAGATCGCCGAGCGCGTCGCCGGTGATCCGCTCCATCGCGATCCAGGCGCGGCCGTCGTCGAGCACGCCGTGGCCATCGAGCCGGGGCACCGCGGGCGGGCCGATCGCGCCCAGCGCCTCGGCCTCGCGCGCCATCCGCGCCCGCGCGAGGTCGTGATCGGCGTGTGCGACCTTGAGCACGCCGCTCGGGATCGCCCACACCGAGGCGAAGCCGCCGCTCCCGATCCGCTCGCCGACCGGCTGCGTCCACGACGGCGCGATCCCGGCGTCGAGGCGGGCCGGTGGCCCCGCCGGCCCGCCGTGGGTCGGGCATGCGCGCCCGGCCGCCAGGCGGCGCTGACATGTCGAACACCGGGCCACGTGGCGACTCTACTGCTGGTCGGGCCAGCGTCTCGCGCAGACATGATAGTGTTTGCGCGCAGGTGTTCGAGAACGTCATCGAGGCGATGGTCGATGCCGTGCTTGTGATCGACGTGGAAGGCGGTGTCACGTTGACCAACACGGCAGCTGCGCGGCTCACGGGCTACTCGGTGGAGGAGCTTCGCGGGATGGCGATCGCGCGCCTGCTGGTCGATGAGACCTCGGGCCTGCGCACCGTGGTGCGGCGGCGGATCGAGGACGGCGCCGTGCTGCGCCGCGAGGAGTCATGGCTGGTCCCCAAGGTCGGCGCGCCGATTCCGGTCTCGGTCACGGGGTCGCCCGTGATGTCGGATGGTGTCCTACAAGGGATCGTGCTGGTCGCCCGCGATATCCGCGAAATCCGGGAGTTGCTGAGCGCCAAGGAGTCGGAGATCGCCCGCCGGCGCAAGGCCGAGGACGAGCTGCGCGCGGCCAAGGCGTCGATCGAGGAGCAGCTCGAGGAGACCCGCAAGTCGCTGCTGCTCGCCGAGCGCCGGGCCACGCTGGGCACGCTCGCCGGCGGCGTCGGCCACGAGCTGCGCAACATCGCCCAGATCCAGGTCGCCGCGATCGACGAGCTGCTCGCCGCGCTGTCGGCCAACGAGGACGTCACCGCGCTGACCCGCACGCTGTTGCCCGATCTCGAGCGCGTCGCCGAGCACATCACCGAGCACGGCAAGCGGCTGATGCAGCTGGCGCGGCCGGGCCCCGACCACGTCGGTCCGATCGACCTCAACGCGGTGGTCAAGGACGTGATCGCGATGCTGCGCGGCGCGGGCAAGCTGCGCCGGCTCGACGTGATCACCGAGGTCGGCTCCGAGCCGCTGATCGTCACGGTCAACCGGACCCGGATCGAACAGATCCTGGTCAACCTCGTGGTCAACGCGGTCGACGCGATCGGCGAGCACAACGGCACGATCACGGTCGACGTCCACCCCAGCGCCGACGGCCGGCGCGTGGTCTGCGAGGTCCGCGACACCGGCTGCGGGATCTCGGCGGACAACCTCGGCAAGATCTTCCAGCCGTTCTTCACCACCAAGACCGAGGACAAGGGCACCGGCCTGGGCCTGCCGGTGGCGCGCGGAATCGTCGAGAGCTACGGCGGCACGCTGGTCGCGACCTCGACGCCCGGCGGCACGACGTTCACGTTCGACCTGCCGCGATAGCAGGGGCCGCGTCAGCTGCCCGGGATCAGCTCGATGCCCGCGTCGCCGACCTTCTTCCCGCGCAGCACGCGGTAATCCGAGCCCCACTGCTCGAGCAGCAGCGTGTCGTCGCCCGGCGCGCTGTACAGCCACCACCGGACGCGCTCGACGTGGCCGTCGGGGCGGTCCTTCTTGAGCGCGCCGAGCGAGCCGAGATCGCCGTGCAGCGCGCAGGTCGCCGCGCCGCGCTTGTCGAGCGCGTAGCGGACCTCGCCGACCACGAGGACCTCGGGTGGATAGCCCGAGATCTGCGTGGCCTCGTCCTGCTCGAGCAGCCGCATCGCGCCCGCGCCGGTGCGCTCGAGCCCGAGGATCAGCCACCGGACGTCGCGGCCGTCGGCTGCGCGCGCGCCGACCCAGCGGTGGCCGTCCTCGTCGTAGTTGATCAGGCCCTCGACCAGGAAGTCCTTGCCGTCGATCGTCAGCACGTCGTCGACCCGGACGTCGCGCACCCCGCGCTCGACCAGCTTGTCGCCGTCGCCGGGCGGCAGCGCGCGCGGCGTCCCCCCGGCGAGGCTCTTGCGGCGCTCGCCCGCCGCGATCCCGACGGCCGCGACGCCGCCGATCACGGTGAGCAGGACGAGCAGGAACCAGATCACCGTGCAACTATTCCCGCACGCGCCGCGTCAACGCAACGCGCGCCAGCGCGTAATACGGCCCCGCGGCCGTCGATCAACCCAGCCAGGCCTGCTTGACACATCCTCGGCACGCACGTAAACCCCAAGCCGCTCAACGCGCTTGCGTGGAGGAGCCATGGTCGCTGTACCGGCGAGTGAAAAAGACGAGCTGCGGCGTGTCCTCGACGACGACGGCGCGCCGCTGCCCGGCGCCCGGATCCCGGCGATCCCGGACGCCACGCTGACCCGGATGTTCGAGACCATGGCGCTGACCCGGACCTTCGACGACCGGATGATGCGGCTGCAGCGCCAGGGCCGGCTGGGCTTCTACACGAAGTCGATCGGCGAGGAGGCCAGCCACTTCGCGGTCGCGCCGCTGCGCGCCACCGACTGGGTGTTCCCGAGCTACCGCGAGCCGGGCGCGTGGTTCTGGCGCGGCTACACGATCCAGCAGCACCTCGATCAGCTGTTCGGCAACCACGACGATCCGAGCAAGGGCAGGCAGATGCCGGTGCACCACTCGGCGAGCTGGCTCCACCTGGTGTCGGTGAGCTCGCCGGTGGGCACGCAGATCCCGCAGGCGGTGGGCGCCGCGTACGCCGCGCGGGCGCTGGGCAAGGACGACGTGATGATGGCGTTCTTCGGCGAGGGTGCGACGTCGACCGGCGAGTTCCACGTCGGGCTCAACTTCGCGGCGGTGTGGAAGGCGCCATGCGTGTTTGTGTGCCGCAACAACGGCTGGGCGATCAGCGTGCCGAGCTCGACCCAGACCGCGTCCCGGACGTTCGCGGTCAAGGCCACCGGCTACGGCATGCCGGGCGTCCGGGTCGACGGTAACGACGTGCTCGCGGTCTGGCAGGTCGCCAGCGACGCGATCGACCGCGCCCGCGCCGGCGGCGGCCCCACGCTGATCGAGGCGCTGACCTACCGCGTCCAGGGCCACTCGAGCTCGGACGATCCGACGGCGTACCGCGATCCCGGCGAGCCCGCGCGGTGGGAGCGCAAGGACCCGCTGAACCGGCTGCGCGGCTACCTCCGGCACCGCGGGCTGTGGAGCGAGTCCTGGGAGGCCGAGCTCGCCCGGAGCCACGACCAGCAGATCTCCGAGGCGCTCGCGGCCGCGGAGCACAAGCGCGCGCCGGCGGTCGAGACCCTGTTCGACGACGTCTACGACCAGCTGCCGTGGCACCTGCGCGAGCAGCGCGCGTACCTCCTGGCCCAGCCCCGGACCGTCGATCACCACCGCAGCCGCGCCGGCGCCGGCGCGGCCGCGGATCGAGGCGAAGAGCCGTAGGCGAAAGGCAAACCATGCCCACGATGAACATCATCGAAGCAGTGCGCAGCGCGCTGCAGACCCAGATGCGCGCCGACCCGCGGGTGGTCGTGCTCGGCGAGGACGTCGGCAAGTTCGGCGGCGTGTTCCGCGCCACCAGCGGGCTGTACGACGAGTTCGGCGCCGACCGCGTGATCGACACGCCGCTGGCCGAGGCCGGGATCATCGGCACCGCGATCGGCATGGCGCTGTACGGGCTGCGCCCGGTGCCCGAGATCCAGTTCGGCGACTTCATCTTCCCCGCGTTCGATCAGATCGTGAACGAGCTGGCGAAGTTCCGCTACCGCTCGGGTGGGCAGTACCCGTGCCCGGTGGTGATCCGCACGCCGGTCGGCGGCGGGATCCGCGGCGGTCACTACCACTCGCAGTCGCCCGAGGCGCTGTTCATCCACACCCCGGGCCTCAAGGTCGTTGCGCCGAGCAACCCGTACGATGCCAAGGGCCTGCTGCTGGCGTCGATGCGGCAGAACGATCCGGTGCTGTTCCTCGAGCCCAAGCGGATCTACCGCGCGAGCAAGGCCGATGTGCCCGACGGCGAGTACACGCTCGAGCTGGGCAAGGCCGCCGTGGTCCGCGACGGCACCCAGGTCACGGTGGTGGCGTGGAGCGGCATGGTGTCGATCGCCGAGGACGCGGCGCGGCTCGCCGAGCAGGCCGGGATCTCGGTCGAGGTCATCGACCTGCGCACGCTGATGCCGTTCGACATCGACGCGCTGATCGCGAGCACCGAGAAGACTGGCCGCGTCGTGATCGTCCACGAGGCGCCCCGGACCTGCGGGTTCGGCGCGGAGCTCATCGCCTCGATCCAGGAGCGCGCGATGGCGCACCTCGAGGCGCCGATCATCCGGGTCACGGGGTTCGACACGCCGTTCCCGTACAGCCTCGAGCACGAGTACCTGCCCAACCCCGATCGCGTGATGACCGCGATCCGCCAGACCCTGGAGTGGTGATATGGCCTTCAACTTCTACATGCCCGACATCGGCGAAGGCGTCGTCGAGGGCGAGATCGTCACCTGGAAGGTCAAGGAGGGCGACCGGGTCAAGCTCGACCAGCCGCTCGTCGAGGTGATGACCGACAAGGCCACGGTCGAGCTGCCATCGCCGCGCGCGGGGACGATCGTCAAGATCCACTTCAAGGATGGCCAGATCTGCCCGGTCGGGCAGGTCCTGGTGGTGATCGAGGAGGACAGCGCGAAGCCGGCGACCGCGGAGGCGCGCGACGCGGCACCGGCCGCCCCGGCCAGGCCCGCCGACAACGGCCGCGCCGGCCACGCGGCACCGGTGGCACCGGCCGCGCCCGCTGCGCCGCCCCGGCAGTCCCCGCCCGGACCGGCCGCGGCTCCCGGCGCCGGTGGCGCCGCCGCGTTCCAGGTCATCGACGTCAGCGCAGGTCGCCCGCGCGTGCTCGCCACGCCGGCGACGCGGCGGCTCGCGCGCCAGCTCGGCGTCGAGATCGGCCGGGTCCCGCCGACCGGCAAGCACGGCCGGGTCACGGCCGAGGACGTCCGCGGCTATCGATCCAACGGGGGCACCCAACCTCACGCGGCTCCCACCGCTCCGGTCGCGCCCCGGCACGCGCCGATCGCGATCGCCAAGGGTGGCGACGAGGAGCGGATCCCGCTGCGCGGCATCCGCAAGCGCATCGCCGAGTCGATGGCGCGCTCCAAGCAGACCGCGGCGCACTTCACGTACGTCGAGGAGATCGACATGACCGAGCTCGTCGCCGTCCGCGAGCGCGGCAAGGCGCGCGCGGCCGAGCGCGGCGTCAAGCTCAACTACCTGCCGTTCATCGTCAAGGCCTGCGTGTCCGGGCTCAAGAAGTGGCCGCAGCTCAACGCCAGCCTCGATGAGACCACGCAGGAGATCGTGCGCAAGAAGTACTACCACCTCGGCATCGCCGCCCAGGGCCCGCAGGGCCTCACGGTCACCGTGGTGCGCGACGCCGACCGGCGGTCGATCTTCGACCTGTCGCGCGAGATCGAGCGGCTGTCCGAGGCGGTGCGCAACAACACCGCGACCCGCGAGGACCTCACCGGCGGAACGTTCACGATCACCTCGCTCGGCAAGCTCGGCGGCCTGCACGCCACGCCGATCATCAACTTCCCCGAGGTCGCGATCCTCGGCGTCCACAAGATCGAGGAGCGCCCGGCGGTGCGCAACGGCCAGATCGTGGCCCGCCACCTGATGAACCTGTCGATCTCGGTCGATCACCGGCTCGCCGACGGCTGGGACGGCGCGATGTTCGTCCAGGACGTCAAGACCCTGCTCGAGGACCCGACGACGATGTTCATGGAGATGGTCTAGGTGGGGTACTTCGACGGCGACGACGAGGCCAAGGCCCACGGGCTGTACCAGCTGATCGGCGAGGACGGCACGCCGGTCGACGCCGCCGCGGTGGCCGACCTCGATCGCAGCCTGGATCGCGGCCTCGCGCGCCGGCTGTTCGAGGGCATGGTGCGGATCCGGGTGACCGACGCCCGGATGATGGCGCTGCAGCGCCAGGGCCGGATCGGGTTCTACGGCGAGGCGATGGGCCAGGAGGCCGCGGTGGTCGGCTCGGCCGCGGCCAGCGAGCCCCAGGACTGGATCGTGCCGGCGCTGCGCGAGGCCGGGGTCGGCCTGTACCGCGGCATGACGCTCGACTCGTACATCGCCCAGATCTTCGGCAACGCGGCCGATCCGTCCAAGGGCCGCCAGCTGCCGTGCCACCCGTGCGACCGCGACCACCACTACGTCGTGATGTCGTCGTGCGTGTCGACCCAGATCCCGCACGCGGTCGGCATCGCGATGGCGATGAAGATCTCGGGCGATCGCGGCAAGGTGTGCTTCGGCTTCATGGGCGACGGCGGCACCAGCGAGCCCGACTTCCACGTCGCGCTCAACTTCGCCGGGGTGTCGCGCGCGCCGTGCGTGCTGATCTGCCAGAACAACCAGTGGGCGATCTCGACGCCGGGGCACGTCCAGACCGCCGCGGCGTCGATCGCGAGCAAGGCGGCGGGCTACGGCATGGAGGGCATCCGCGCCGACGGCAACGACGTCGTCGCCGTGCACCACGCGGTCAAGTACGCCGCCGACAAGGCGCGCCGCGGCGACGGGCCCACGTTCGTGGAGCTCTTGACCTACCGGGTCAGCGCGCACTCGTCGTCGGACGACCCGTCGCGCTACCGCGACGAGTCAGTCACCGAGGTCTGGCGCGGCGCGCGCGATCCGATCCGCCGGCTCGAGGTCTATCTGATTGCGCGCGGCTGGCTCGCGGCCGGCGAGCGCGACGCGATCGCGCAGCAGCTCGAGGCCGAGGTCCGCGACGCGATCGCGCGCCAGGAGGCGATCGCCCTGCCCGCGCTCGAGACCCTGATCGACGACGTCTACGAGCAGCCGACGCAGCTATTGCGCGAGCAGCTCGCCGAGCTCGTGGCCGCCCCCCGCGTCCGCGCGCCGCACCAGCACTGAGCCGCGCGCGACCTCAGCGGACTTCGCAGACCCGGGCCGGCGTGGGCGCGGGTAGTTCTCGAACCCACTGCAGGATTTCGCCAGCTGGCCGATTGTCTCGATCGTGGCGTCCGCGATCCGCAAGCGTCGCCGGACGCAGCTCCGGCGGTCGAACACGACGACCTGGATCGAGGTCGCGAGCCAGCTCGGCCAGGGCACGGCGTTCTCGATCACCCTGCCGATGCTCGGCCGCGACGGCGCGGCCTCGAATGACTGCGGGTCCGGCGACATCGACCGGGTCCTGGAGAGCGCATGAACGTGAAGAGGCGGATCCTGTTTGTCGACGATGAGCCGGCGATCCTCGCCGGCCTGCAGAACCTGCTCTACAAGGACCGCAAGCGCTGGGACATGGTGTTCGCGCTCGGCGGCCAGCTCGCGCTCGACGAGATCCGCAAGGAGCCGTTCGACATCGTGGTGTCCGACATGCGGATGCCGGGAGTCGACGGCGCGATGCTGCTCAACCTGGTCAAGGACGAGTGCCCGGCGACCGTGCGGATCATGCTGTCGGGACACGCCGACCGCGAGGCGATCGTCCGCGCGCTGCCGGCGCTCCATCAGCTGCTCAGCAAGCCGTGCGACGCCAACACGCTGCGCGCGGCGATCGAGCGCAGCCTCGATGGCACCAACGTCGACCGCGACGTCAAGATCCGCCGGATCGTCGGCGGCGTCGACAAGCTGCCGACCCCGCCCGACATCTTCTTCGACCTGACCCGGCTGATGCAGTCGCCGACCACCAACGTGACCGACGTCGCCAGGGTGGTGACCCGCGATCCCGGGCTGTCGGCCAAGCTGCTCCAGCTGGTCAACTCGGCCTACTTCGGCACCGGCCAGGTGACCACGTCGATCCACCAGGCGGTCGCGCTGCTCGGCACCGACCGGCTGCGCTACATCGCGCTGACCGCCTCGGTGTTCTCGTCGCCGACCCCCGGCGATCACCTCGGGTTCTCGCTCGAGGACCTGCAGCGCGGCTCGCTGCGCGCCGCGTGGCTGGCGCGCGCGTTCGCCGAGCCCGCGCGCCGCGACGAGGCGTTCGCCAGCACGCTGCTCCACGACGTCGGCCACGTCGTGCTCGCGCTCGGCCGCGGCCCCGAGTTCCGGACCGTCTGCGAGCGGGTCAGGGCCGGCGAGCCCCAGCTCGCGCTCGAGCTCGAGGTGTTCGGCGTCACCCACGCCGACGTCGGCGCGCGGCTGCTCGCGATCTGGGGCCTGCCGCCCGCGATCGTCGACGTCGTCCAGTTCCACCACGACCCGGGGAGCGCGCCCGAGTCGTGCCGCCGGCTCGCCGCCATCGTCCACGTCGCCGACGCCCGGGTCCAGCACACCCCGGTCGAGGCCAACCTCGACATGGCCTCGCTCGAGCGCGCCGGGTGCGCCGACCTGGTGCCGGGCTGGCTCGCCACCGCGGAGCAAGCGCCATGACCGTCCTCGCCGCCGCGCCCGATCGCCCCCGGGTGCTGTTCGTCGACGATGAGCCCGCCGTGCTCGAGGCGCTCGCCGCCAACCTGCGGCGCACCCACGAGGTGGTCACCGCGAACGGCGGCGCCGCCGGGCTCGAGTACCTGCGCGCCCAGAGCGACTTCGCGGTCGTGGTGTCCGACATGCGGATGCCCAAGATGGACGGCACCACGTTCCTCGCGCTCGCCCGCGACGCCGCGCCCGACGCGACCCGGATCCTGCTCACCGGCCACACCGATCTCGAGGCCGCGATCAAGGTCATCAACCACGGCCAGATCTTCCGGTTCCTGACCAAGCCGTGCTCGCGCGACACGCTGCGCTCCGCGATCGACAGCGCGGTCGTCCAGCACCGCTTGATCACCAGCGAGCGCGTGCTGCTCGAGCAGACCCTGCGCGGCAGCATCAAGATGCTGATCGACGTGCTCGCGATCACCGCGCCGGCGGCGTTCGGCCGCGCCAACCAGATCAAGACCCGCGTGCTCCAGCTCGCGGCGCAGCTCGGCGTGCTCGACTCGTGGCAGCTCGAGATCGCGGGGCTGGCGTCGCAGCTGGGCTACATCGTGTTGCCCCAGGAGGTCTGCGACAAGCTCGAGCACCACGTCGCGCTGAACGAGGCCGAGCAGCTCATGGTGATCAAGGCGCCGCAGATGACCGAGCAGCTGCTCGCCAACATCCCGCGGCTCGAGGCGGTGCGCGCGATCCTGGCGCTCCACATCCATCCCCCGGTGCGCAACCCGGCGGCCGACGACACCACCCAGCTGATCGAGCTCGGCGCCCACCTGCTGCGCATGGCGATCGACCTCGAGGCGCTCGAGTCGATGCCGGGCGAGCGGACGGGCTCGCCGGTCGCCGACCTGCTGATCCGGACCGATCTGTACGATCCCGAGGTGCTCGACGCGGTCGAGCGGCTGTACCGCGAGCGGCCTCGGCACGTCGCGACCAAGGTGGTCGACAGCGGCGCGCTGCGCGTCGGCATGGTGCTGGCCTCGGACGTCCGGCTCACGACCGGGACGCTGCTGGTCGCGCGCGGCTACGAGATCACGCCGAGCTTCATCGAGCGGATCAAGAACTTCCCGCCGGGCGCGTTCACCGGCGAGTTCCGGATCGTCGTGCCATGCTGAACCGCGGCCGGCGCGTGCTGCTGGTCGACGACGACCGCGCGATCCACCGCGCGGTGTCCCGGATGCTGCGCGGCTTCGATCTGTGCTCGGCGTACGACGGCCCGAGCGCGCTCACCGAGATCGAGGCCGCGCTCGCCCAGCGCGTCGAGTTCGCGCTGGTCGTGCTCGACCTCGGGATGCCGGGCTGGGGCGGGCTCGAGACCCTCGAGCGGATCTGGCAGGCCGCGCCCGACACCCAGGCGCTGATCTGCACCGGCGCGGCGCTCGGCCATCGCGAGCTCCACGACCGGTTCGGCGACACCGACGCGATCCTGGTGATCAAGAAGCCGTTCTCGGAGGTCGAGATCGCGCAGGCGGCGCAGGCGCTGACCACCAAGTGGCGGCTGCAGCGCGAGGCCCGGGCCTACCTCGACGCGCTCGAGGCCGCGGTGGCGGCGCGGACCGCGCAGCTCGAGGCCGCCAACGAGCGGCTCGCCAAGCAGCTGGCGTGGCGCGACCGGGTCGAGACCGACATCCAGGTGTCGCAGCGGCTCGAGGCGGTCGGCCAGCTCGCCGCCGGGATCGCGCACGAGATCAACAACCCGCTGCAGTACGTCGGCGACCACCTCGAGTTCGTCCACGAGGCCACCGCCGAGCTGCTCGCGCTGGTCGGCCGAAGCAGAGCAACCGAGGCCGGCGCGCCCGCGCCCGGACCGGCGGACCCGTCGACCCCGCCGGTCGGCGCGGTCGACATCCCGGATCGCCCGTGCGCGCTGCCCGG
>Ga0307515_10015430_pt1 | contig 14076 bp, 22 predicted proteins | sample 17_EM_MG_FD_194513 | JGI IMG/M metagenome (GOLD analysis project Ga0307515, IMG submission 194513) | Populus trichocarpa ectomycorrhiza microbial communities from riparian zone in the Pacific Northwest, United States - 17_EM | ecosystem: Host-associated > Plants > Roots > Unclassified | place...
CCCCCCCCGCGGCCGGTGGAGTCAGGAAACTATTGAGATCTCAGAGCAGGATATATAGCTTGACCGAATAACAACCGTACAGTGTCTGAGGACTGAGTGGGCTTTAATGGTGAGATTGTTCGAGCGAATCCGCTGACGACAGGGAACCTGACATATCAAAGACAATAGCAGACCGCTGGACAATAGGTGGTCCTGCGTTGCACGTCATGTTCAATCTGTCTCAGCGCAGGTGGAACAACAAAGACTCGGGCGCGATAACGACCCTGCCCTGGTCGAATCCGGAAGGTCCGGGTTGCAGTTTCCAGATTAACGTCGCGCCCAGGGTCGATAGTGGCGGTCGGGGGCCGGGCCGCGTTGTCAACGCTTCGAGTAATAAATACATTTCCCCATTAGAGTCGCTCCGGATCCACATTGAAGCGCCAGATCGCTGCAATAAGCCTCTTTTGCGAAAATGGCGATGGCCAGCTGTCCAATCCCCACTGTCGCACACTCGTAATCTTTTACTTCACAGGTAACTTAAAATGCGCCTTACCCGAATCTTGGCCAGGCGGCACTATAGCCTACCTGATCGGTGATCGATAATCACCGGCGGCGGCCTCGGGTACTGGAGGGTGGCGGATGCTTGGTGATTTTGCCGGTGACGGAACCCCCGACGCACCAGGGAAAATGGAGATCCCTTCTCCCAGGGCCATCAAAAAACCATGGAAAGTCAGGCAACAGATTATAACTCTACGATTCCTCGGCTGAAGGCTATAACCCATTGTACCGGGATATACCGGAACATTATTTCCGAAACACTGGTAGCGGACAACGAGTTATAACCCGTTGCAATCCCGTCGGGGAAGCGCTTCAATTACAAGATTGTGTACGACTTGCTGATAGGGGAATCTGATGAGCGGGGGGTGTGCGCGACGTGCGATATGGGACACGTGCTTTCTTGTGCGCCTCGAACAGCATACCCCATTTATAGTTCGAACATTTATCGCCTCACCGACGACCGAGACCCTGGAACAATTAGGCCTCGAGCGGCTATACCATACGTAAAATCTCCACACCGAAAGACAGTGGTACAAGGCCAAAGTACATGAGTGGAACAGACGTAACAATCTCGTCTCAGTACTATTCATGAGTCAGTGCGTCAATTATTCCAACCGCTCGCCCCGATCTAGGCTTGATATCTATCCAGAGTTTCGAGGGAATCCTTTCTTAAAGCGTCAGCAACCGATCAAAAGCACAAAACAACCTATTCCACTCACCTGAAGATCGAGTTCTCGTACCTGATCTCTGGCTCGATCTGTTTCCCGTTCGCGTCGACTGCCTTGGAGATGTTCATTGTTGCAAGGAAAGAGGCCATCAAGATCCAAGCCGATGAGTGGACAAGATGCCTCCCGGGGCAGATCTTGAGGGGGAGTCTCGTGTTATCGAGAGATTCGAACGGGGAGGTAAGCAGGACGTACTCGGCGACCAAACCCAAACGAGTAGTTTTTGGGATCACGGCGCTTTGCCGTCTCTTCATCTACAGGTTCCAAGTACCTCTCTGGCCTGAAAGTATTGGCGTCTTTGAAAAGCGTTTCGTCTCGTAAGATATTCCTGTGTCCACCGCCGAGAGGTTACAAGATGAACGTTGAACGATTAGTTACGGTTGTAGGCGCACCAGACGTTTGCGAAGACGAGCGACCCCTTTGGGATGAACATTCCCTCGTATACGTCGTCCTCCATCAACCTGTGGGGCAGAGCTGCCAAAAACGGTAAGAAGAAGTAGCCAGGATGGCCGAATTGGAGAAAGGATATACACAAGGGGACTCCAACACCGTATCGGAAACATTCGTTGAACAGAGCTTCGACATACGGAAGGTCCTTCCTGTCAGAAAAGGTTGGCAAACGGTCATTTCCGACGACCGAATCAATTTCCTTTTGAGCTTTCGCCATCGCATCGGGATGTTCAATCATTGCCAAAAAGAACTGGAGGACCAGGGTCATCGTCTGTGGACCTGTGAGTCACCCCAAAATGTCCACTCGAGGGAAATCGACGCACTGTGTCAATGCTAGCTGCGAAGGTCCAAGGAGATTAAAGGTGAGTTCCGTGGTCCGAGCCGGTCCACGCACCAGAATACATTGAGTTCGCTGTCCATCGCAAGTCGAGGTCGCCTTGCGCGTCTTGGGCTCCCTTCTCCTCAAGAATAGTGGAACAAAACGATGGCAACGCGGTCCCTTTACGCTGAAAGCCAAATTAACGTTTAACCCTTGGAATTTGAAACACGTGTGGTCATCTCCGTACCATCGACTCTTTGACAAATTCATATGGTTCATCCACGAATTCCTCCATCTTGGCCCGCCACACCCTCGCTTTTTCTAGGAAGCCAGCCCCTGGCGCCCATTCCGGTAGGTGCCGCACTAATCGAAACGACAGGTTAGTGGAAGTGGGAACAAAGAACATGATCTACAGAAATTAAACCTACACGCAGGGAAAACGTCGACCGGCCAGATTCCTGCGCCAGAAGCAATCTTGTTGGCCAGCAAGTCCACGCAATGGTCAGCGAGCAACAGGAAGGCGTCGTCATCCGATTTCACTTGATAACCGTACACCACCAGCAACGTTAGCCCTCCAGCGTACCGCTTGATCGGCGAGGTATAATCCTTTGGGTTCTCCAGCAGCCGTTTCAGAAACCAGGACGTCTCCAGCTCGAGCAGCGAATGGTATTTCGAGATCGTCGTAGGACCAAAAGCGCGTTGCATCAGCTTACGCTGCCTTCTCATCTGGTCGCCATATCTCGTGAATGCGACCATGTTCTCACACCCACACCTAAATGCGTCCCAAGACACATGAGCGAACGATGATCGATGAAAGCTGATTGAGTGGCACTCACAGTTCACCGCACATGATGAGGTGGGGCTTGTCGGAATATATCGTCCCACGTTTGTCCAAGAGGTCGGCGCAAGCCTCGGCAGTATTCAAGAAAACAAGCCCCTGTCCAAACACATGAAGGTAGACGACTTTGCCTACACCCAGGGCGTCAGACACACCGAAAGTAAAGCTAATCACACACACAACTCACCGTACACCTTGGACCAATCGGCAACTCTGAGCCATAGCTGGTGGGTTGTCAGATCAAATATGTTGCCGATGAGCGGCAACGGTTTTGGACCCGGTGGCTTAGGTGATCCCGAACTAGACTTCCTTGTCAAGTAGAGGTAGACAGAGACGATGCCAGCGAGAGGAATCAAGACATTAGTGACGGTCATATCTTACAAAAATCAGGAGGGGGGGAGGAGGAGGAGGGGGAGGGAAGGGGATGGCGATGATGACGCTCTCGTGTCATCCTTAATACAATGGTTGGATGCGCGAGTGGTTGAGCAGCGCATCGACATCCCTTGTCACGCCGCCGGACCACAGGTACGAGAAGCGGAAGATCCATTTCGGTTGGGCGAGGGTATTCATATCAGCCGCGATCTCTCTCCCCAACCACTTCTTCTCCCGAGGGTGGGAAAATGTGACCGCGGACCACCCCTGAAAGCATTCAACCACAGCTCACCAATGCGGAAAGCCGCCAGCGTCCCAGCGTACGGTATCGTCCTTCCGAGGACAGTGAAACAAAGGAGGGGTAGAACAACCAAAGTCAATTGTGATCTCGTGCCCAAAAACATCCGAACCAAACAAAAAGTACACTCTGACAACAGGACGCTCGCGTCTCTGACCTCATTTCACGAACTAGACGATTCTACGGGCCCCTTGAACTTTCCGCTTCCAGGAGAAAAGATGTCCTGCACATCATACAACACGTAAACAAAAGACAAAAAGAGAGAGGGGTTCAGCGGTGCGGTCGCAAGCGGCGGTGATGGGAAAACCCGTACCTTGACAATTCCTGTGGTGATCTGGGTAAGGGCCACCCTGGATTCCCAAAGCGGATACAAGACAACTATGAACGCTGAGCAGAACGTCCAGATCATTCCCACCACCACCCAAGCTACAAAAAGGGAATCACGTGCGGGTTAGTGACACATCGGAGCCGCAACGATCGCTCGACTTGCCTGAAAGTCCTCCCACGCTGTAAACAGTTGAAGAGAAGAACAGTGGGAGCGGAATGAGGATGATCATAACCAAAGTCTGAATTCACACATCACTCGTCAGAAAGAATACGCCGAGTTGGGAAAATGGACCGACCAATGCGATTGAACTCCAGGCGGCGAATCGGAACGCCTTCTGCAACCCAACGGGATCCAGTTCCTTGTCCGAATCCTCGTTCTCGATCTCGGCGGATTCGATCGCTTCTCTGCTCTTCTTTTCGTCCTCGTCCCCCTCGGCGGAGTCTCGTCCGTGAGCATTTGTGGTCGGCGCGTTGATGGCGCGAGTGATATCAAAGTTGAAATCTTCCGGCCACTGTTCGATGTTCAATCACAACCACTTGTTACTCCGGATCAAATTTCGCATAAAAGGGAGGTGACTCACGACATAAGAGGAGACAGTGGCGACGATCCCTCCAATACAAATCGACGCAAGATTACCGGCGAGCATCTCGTAATCCCCTCCGCTGGTCTAAGATCGAATCTCAGCATCGGGATAGACAACAGATGGATAACGGGACTCACGGTGACACTAATCACATTATCGTTAAGGGTGGCAGTCGTCACCAACCAGGCAATTATACCAGCGGCGAACCCGACAACAGCACCCCCGATGCATCCCCACTTGTTGGCCTTGTTCCACGTGATCGCCAGTGCAATCGGCACGACCGCACTTCCCAAGAGGACTCCCATGAACGTCTACGGAGGGGAATGAACCAACCTCCTCGGAGATGAACAACGAAGATACTGACATAAAGCCAACCCATCGAAATCCCAATATAGTAGAAGATCAACCCAAGCAAACCCATGACGACCGCAAACAGCGCGACCTGCAAACGTTGATCAACACGCCATTAGGGACATTGTATCTCAGAATAAATAAAGGATTTCCATTACCGAGGCATGAGAAACCGCGAGAACCTGTGACTCGGAGGCTGTCGGGTTGAAGTATTTCTAAGTAGGAAAGAACGCGTCAACGGTGCGCGCATGCCATCGCGACGAGAGGAATACCTTGTAAACGTCGTATGTCAGGATAGACGAGACCGCAATGAGTTCCGCGGAGGTCGCGGAAGTCACAGCCAAGAACAAGACAATCAAAACAGCAGCAGCACCGGACTTGCCCAACAATGCGGCGGCGGCGGACGGAGCCGGTAAACCCGCGCTCACATCTTGGGGCAGGAGAACTCGCATGTCGGGGTCATCATGGAGCGCGACAGCAGCAAGGCCGAGAGTCGTGGAGAACATGAACGGAATCGCGAACCTGTTACCAAACCTCATAAGCGAACGAAACTATACCCTAGGATCTGGCTTACCATGCGAGACCGCCAAGAAGGTACGCCTTGACACAGGATGCAGGACGGGAAGCGATGGCCCTCTGCCAATAAGCCTGATCTTGGAAGACAGTCGCGACTAGGGGAGGTAATTCAACGCCAGAATGGGCACAGGACAGACATTGATACCCACAGTTTCCGACAACGTTAATCACACCAAAGATCAATCCGTTCTTAGACCTCATGGTGATGTAACTTCCGTGGGCGTTTCCGGCGACAGGAGCTTTAGCCGCAGCTGCCGTCAAAAGTTCGTGCATCTTTCCGATGCTTCCGATTTTGTCACTCGTGGCGTAGACGGTAAAGACGAAGACAAATATGATCGCGAAGAGCACGGCAGTGTGAGTGCTGCGTTCGCAAGAAAAGTTAGGTTATTCTGGTCATCTTGGAAAGAGTGGGGACGTACTAGTCACAGAGCAAGGTGGCTCGCATACCACCGACCACGACGTAGATGGCCACACCGACCGGGATCAAGAAACACGCTGCGATCGTATTCATCCCCGTGAGATCAGTGACGGTCGCGGAACCACCCAAGATGAGCATGGAAGAGACGATGATGTTCGTGGCCAAACTAAAAAATATCTGTTGAGAATGGAACTCGGTGGAATCTTCTCAAAGGGGTCGTACCCGAAGAACATGAAAACGAGGTGGGCGAGTTTGCCCCAACGAGCGCCGATGATCTCGAGCCAGGTGTAAGCGTGCGGGGCATTAAGCTTAAGCTTGGCGGAAAGCTGGTAGGTCATGTGCGATCGAGTTAGCTTCCATACATCGTTAGGCTGAAGAGCACGGTTCCTGACCTGGGCGAAAAGCAATACTTGGACCGTCGCGCCAGAGCCATACCACCACGGACCGGAAATTCCGTATTTATACGCAACGGCACTTGATTGCAGCTTTAATGCCGAACAAAAAGCACCGAACGCGCGTTAGGGACTTGGATGATTCTAGCGTAAGATGGAGAAGTAGACAGACCAGAGTCGCGGCCCATGTCCATGCGGAGACGATACCTGCGGCGATGAGACCGGGTTTGACGCTCCTGGATGCGCTGTTGAACTCGTCTGCGCTTTTGGGAGAGAAACCGGTGTATCGAGATTGAACGGCGGTCAACCCCAGCATAAACGCGCTGAAGAAAAGACCGATGCCTGTGTTTGTACACACTCAGAGAGTTGCACGAACGATGTGATAGGGGTATACACACCGACGACTGTGCACGTGACATGCTTTCAGTCACAAATTGGGATCGAATGGAAGGAGAAGCAACGCACCGACACCGTAACCTGCTCCTTGAGGTAAGGTTGGCTCAGACATCTCTCAAAGAAGAAAGAGAGGGGAAGGGGGAGAGGCGCAAAGTTGCGACAGGTGAGCTTCTGGAGGCCCGGCGTTCTTTATAGCCCTGAGACGGTGGGGCGGGGATTAAAATTGCTCACACGGTTGCTTATCTCTGTCCAATACGCGATGTGGATCCCGTCGTGAAGACGCGAGGATTGTGTTAAACTGAATAGCCAGAGCTTGGAGATAAGGACGGCGGGATGATCCTTGTTGCCCATCCGTCAATTTCCCCGGCATATCTCATTCTGGACTTAGTGTGGTAAGCGGAGTTGGGTAACGGGCCAGGGAATCTTCCCACAGGTACCAGTCGAGCTAGCTCGTCGCCAGGCAGACTAGGACAGATTACGGACACGATATCGTATGCGCGGCCAGAAGACTTGGAGGTGAGACTCGTATCAAACCGGATAACAGCATATCCCGTAACGGATAGACATCGTGTGGGAACTCCTTGGGAGTCGATCACTTCAAAGCTCGTCTTTTGAGCAAATCCACGAAACATGGCTTCAGAGTCGGCGCTGGGGAAGCGAAAGCGCAGAGATGGCGCAGAAGAAACAAACGGTACGCCTATAGATTTTTTTTTTCTACGTGGGGAGTCGCGTTTCTGATTTCCAAAGACTCAAGGTCGTCAACCCTCTTCGTCTCAAACCTTTCCTACACCGTGACCTCTACCGACTTGAAAACTCTTTTTTCCGACATCGCACCTGTCCGAAATGCCTTCGTCGTTCTCGAACACGGTACTGGGGTTTCAAAGGGCGTGGGCTACGTCTCTTTCGCCGTTAAGGAGGACGTCCAACTTGCGCTAGATAAAATATCTTCCGAAGGTCTCACGATCAGCGGACGAAGTGTGCGCGTCCAACTAGCGGACACGAGACACAAAGATAAGGATAGCGCCTCGGCACCCGGAAAAAACGTGGACCAAGATGCCAAGCCTACTAAAGCCAGGAAAGCTAAGAACCCCGGGGGCGTTGCTCTCGCACCGAAGGATCCTCTGGCTATTCGGACGGTTGTGCTTTCCGGTCTACCTCCCTCGATCGATGCCAAGATTTTGTGGAAAAAGGTTCGGAAGCAAGAGGGTGCTGAAAAGGTCGATTGGCCGGCGAAGTTGCAGACAGGAGAGGAGGATCCCACTCAAGGTAATCCCCGCCCCCTCGGTTGAACGGACTCGGATATCTGACGGGTGGGACTACTCTAGCATACACGTTATTCTCCGATCCAAAAACTGCCCAGGATGCGGTGAAGAAACTCCACGCCCACATTTTCAAAGGTTCAATAATCTCGGCTACTCTCAAAAAGCGCGTCGACAACGTTCAAAAACCCGTCGCATCGACTTCTATCCATGCTTCTTCCTCATCATCTCCCGATAAATCCCAGTCCATCCCCAAACTTGCCCCTAGTCGCGGGAACCGCCTGATCATTCGAAACTTACCTTTCGACATCAAGGGAGAGGATATCAAAGCTACGTTCCTCCCTCATGGTCCCATCCACTCGATCGATATTCCAAAAACCGAGGACGGCCGGGCAAAGGGCTTCGCTTTTGTCTGGATGATGTCCAAGGGCGACGCTCAACGGGCCTTGGAGAAGTGCAACGGTATGAAAATCCGAGCTGGGATTGCGGAACAATTCGTCCAGGCGAAGCAGAAGAAGAAGAAACAGCTGAGGATCGAGGAGAAGATGTCCAAAGAGAAAACGAGGAAGGAACAGGAGAAGGCTGAAGAGGATGTTGCGGGCGTGGAGAGGGTCATTGCGGTGGATTGGGCATTGAGCAAGGACAGGTGGGAGGAGGCGAAGGCGAAAATGGAAGTTGACGAGATGGGCGAAAGTGACTCGGAGGGCGGAGAGGATAGCGAGAGCGAAGAAGACTCTGAGCCTGGGTCGGGTTCGGGCGAGGAACACTCCAGGGACGACTCTGAGGAGGAAGAACAAGAACAAGACGAGGCTGAGAATCCCGAGAAACCACAACTGCCAGCACCCGAGGAAGGAACAACATTATTCGTTCGAAACATCCCCTTTGAAGCTACAGAAGATGAGCTGAGGGTGCTGTGGGTGGTTTCATCTCGTCGTGTTTTAAGTCAGCACTCACAAGACCGCACAGTTTCCGCATGTTTGGGCCACTACGTTATGCGCGCATCACGATGGACCATGAGACAGGTCGATCCAGGGGTACGGGTTTCGTCTGTTTCTGGAACATCGAAGACGCAGACAAGGTCGTCGAGAAGAGCAATCTCCTGCGCCTGGAAACCACTGAACCGACTTCCACGGTACCCTTCACTCTGCGCCACAGACTATATGTTGGCAACGCTGATATGCAATGATTAGGCTAAGCCAAATCCGTTCAAGCTTCCTTCGATATTAACGCCTGATCCCTCATCGAGCCTGGCACAGAGCCTGGTCCTGCACGGAAGGACATTGGACGTTGTGCGGGCAGTCACTAGGAACGAGGCAACGAAACTGAAGGAAGAGGGGGAGAGGAGACGTGAGAAGATAGACAAACGGAACGTGTACCTGCTCCGCGAAGGAGGTAATGTCCAACATTCTCGTCCAGTCGACTCGTTTACACATATTGGGACAGTGATCACGGCAAACTCCCCCGCGGCCGATTCGCTCCCGGCAGAGGAGCTGGAGAAGCGAACAAACTCGTTCAACGCCCGTCGTAATCTGCTCAAGACGAACCCTTCGCTTTACGTATCAAAGACGCGGTTGAGCGTGCGACAGATACCACCCGGTGTTACAGAATATATGCTCAGAAGACTAGCAAACTACGCTATCCGGGAATTCGAAGAGGAAGTCGGGAGGGGAGAGAGGGAACCTCTGGATCCCGCAGAAATGGAGGGGGAAGAGGCGACCGAGAGGGGCAGAGAGAAAAAAGGAAAAAGGAGCGGGCAGAAGGTGAAACAGGCAAAGATTGTGAGAGAATCGGGGAAGGTGGATGCGCTGACAGGGAAGGGGAAGAGCAAAGGGTACGGGTTCCTGGAGTTACACAAACACGAGGATGCGTTACGGGTTGTTCGGTGGGCGAACAACAATCGGGCGGTTGGGGAATTATGGGACGGGTGGTGGAAATCTGAAGTGGCGGAGTTGGTTAGAAAGGAGAAGGGGGATGGCGAAGACGGAGGGAAGCGGCTGAAGGAGCTCAAGGAAGAGGCGCAGACGGAGAGCAAGTGGAAGGCGACCAAGAAGACGTTGATCGTCGAGTTTTCGATCGAAAACATTCAGGTGACCGAGCGACGAAAGAGCCGCCAGACCATACCCCCGGTGCGCTCACCACCGTTTTTCCGCAAGGGGTGTCTGCTGAACAATTTTGCAGGATGATACGGATAAATGGAAGGAGAAGAGACGTGGGGACGTGGAGCCACAGAGACCCAAGAAACGGCGGAGGACGTCCTCCAAAAGTGGACCATCGCTGGGTGACAGCCTGCAAGACTAGCACCAGGCAAACACGTCATAACCGTAACGGTCATTGTCTGTGGTGTAAATAGCATAGACGCTCGGGACGGGTGGCAAACGGTGCCAATTTCAAATATGTGTTGCGTGTTACGCAAGGTGGCGCTCGCACCCAATACTGAATTCGTCGGGGTCTACGCCGACGAGTGGACTCCGGTCTCCCTGACCTTTTTGCTCCTGGGTGCCAGCGACGGTGACCAAGACGACGGTGATTGATGGGCTATTTCCTCTCATACTTGCCGCCGCGATTGTCCACACCTCAGTTTCAATAATGACCACCGTTGGTCGATCCGGCGGCGCGCGCCCGACGCGGGTTACTTTTTGAAACCAGCCATGGTTGTTGCAAACGGGATTTTCAGAGGCGGGGCTCGGCTGCGTCCCGAGGATCGTTTAATCCCGAAAAACTCGTGGTTCACAGGGTGGCTCTGCTGCCGGACGTGCGGGTACGAAATAACGGTCGGGGTCCTGACAGTTTCCATTGCCGTCTGGATAATCGCCGTCAGCGGAGAAGAAACTTCTCCCGGGGCTGCGGACGGATTTCACGGAAAAAGAACCAAAGAAAGGCGGCGAGGAAGCAACGTTTTTCTCCGAAATCCACGCCTCGCGTAGGATTTTCGATTCCCAGTGCCTGTCTGATTCGATCACCTCTGCATTCTCCGTGAAATAAATAAACCAGGTTTATAACAAGGCCCGGTTCAACCACCCCAGCTCATTTTCTTCACCCCCAACAACACTCTCAAACGATGGCCATAAGTCACGATATTCCGTACGATGACTCCAACACCAAGGTCTGGCTCATCACCGGCACCTCCTCTGGCATGGGCAGGGCTCTGGTCAGGTCCGCACTCGACAGGAGCGAGAAGGTCATTGCGACCGCCAGAGTCCTCGAGCAAATCCAGGACCTTCGCTCTTTCGCCGACTCGTCTAGGCTCTATCTCATGCAGCTCGACATCACCGACTCTCAGGACGTTATCAACTCCAAGGTCAACGAGGCCATCGGAGTCTGGGGTCGCATCGACGTTCTGGTGAACAACGCCGGCACTGGCGTCAAGATGATCTTGGAGGAGGGAGGGTACGTCTCTTGTTTTGCGCGCACGCTGGATTACCTTGCGACAACCATCCTTTTTCTTTTTTCAGCGTCGAAGGAATAATGCGTCAGTTCCAAACCAACGTGTTCGGCGTAATGGCCGTTACTTATGCTGTATTGCCCCACATGAGAAGACGCCTCTCGGGAACGATTGTCGTTACTGGAAGCAGATCCGCATTTGCGAATGAATTCCCAGTTCGTATATCTTAATAACAACTACGAACTATTTTTGGTCTCACCTTTCCTCCTCAGAGCGTTGGCGCATATGCTGCGTCGAAGGCTGCCATTCACAGTACGTCCTCCCCCTGTCGTCCTTTATGTCTCCCTCGTGCTGATGCTCGTCATTCTGTAGCCCTTGGAGAAAGTCTCGCAACCGAGCTTCGCCCATTTTCCATTCGTGTTCTGGTGTGTTTGATCTACGGGCATACCTTTCGTTTCCACTCACTCGTCCGCCTGTACAGATCCTCCAGCCTGGGAGCTTCCGCACCGACTGTATCATGCACCCCAACTATGCGCAGAAGAAGATAAAGGACTATCAGGAGATCGACCAGAAAACAAAATCCTTTTTCCTGACACTCAATGGGAAACAGCCCAACGACCCCGAGAGAGGCATGGAGGTTGTTGTAGACGTTGTAAGGGGGGAGGGAAGAGCTGCTGGCAAACCATTCCCTCTCTGGCTCGCCCTTGGTGCCGACGCTGTCAAGGACATCCGTGCAAAGGCGACTAGAATCGTTGACAGCCTGGGCATGTACCAGGACCTTTCTGTCGCAGCCGGTTATGACTAGCCCTAGACTTTCTCTCGTAGACCCATTGTTGTACTCCTGTTAGAACCTCATGTGTCCGTGTTCAATATGCCCCTACGTAATTACTTACTCTCTTTCGTCGATCTTCCTCCGCTAATCCTATCAATCTTTTCCCTGACGTGTGACAGCGCCGAAGCTTAAATTCTCCGATCGGAATATCCCGACTCGGACTTCCCTTCTTCAACTCTTCTCCCACCAATGGCATTGGTTCCGAGTCCTGAAACGAGGCGACCTGAGGAAAAATCGGACGATCAAAAGGAAACCGACGACGTCGAACACGCTCAAGTCGCAAACCGATGGACACGCGTGATGGTGAAGTACGGCGTAGAAGCGAGAGGTCCGACCGCCAGACGCCCTTGGACTCGAATGCTAACCAGATTTTCTCAGGTATCCTCCCCGTTCCACCGGAGAGCAGAATGGATACCCAGTACAGCAAAATATTCTTCATTTGGTTCTCTATGAATTTCAACATCCTCTCGTTCGTCTACTGCCTCCTACGCAGGCGACTTGACTAGACACGCGTTACTCAGGTTTTCTGCTGGGACGCTCGGTCCAGCTGTCTTCGGGCTCGGGCTACGGGACTCGTGTCTGGTAATCCTATTCTTCAACCTCATCTGCGCCGCCCTGCCTTCCTATTTGTAAGCACGTTCCCGACTCCCGTAAACTCTGACCGGTTTCTAACTTTTGGTCCCAGGGCCACCTGGGGCCCACGCACAGGTGCGAAGATCCGGCCACTTGGCATCGTGTTCCGATTGTGCCTGATACGTGTCAGGGCTCCGCCAGATGTGTCAGGCGCGTTATAGCTTCGGGTGAGCATAAGACCGAATTTCTCGTCGGCCGAAATCGAATACCGGGATGACCGTTTCACCCTGTGTGAAGGTATTACGGCGTAATACTTCCCTGCGCCCTCAACCTCATCACCATGTGCGGGTTTTGCATATTAAACTCCATTTTGGGGGGTCAGACGCTGGCCAGCGTATCAGATGGTAACTTGAGTTGGAGGTAAGCGACCCCGGTTGAACTTGAATCCTTATGAGCGCATCCCTGGCCCTGAACACAACTATGAAACAGTGTGGGAATAGTCATAGTCATCATCATTTCTCTGGTCGTAAGTTTTCCCGGTTGCGATTATCCCAGGATGTGCTCTGAACTTTGCTTCAGGTGTCGTTCTGTGGATACACCGCGCTCATGTGGTTTGAGCGCATCATTTGGTTTCCTGTGCTCGTTGCATATCTGGTCGCGCTTGGGGTGAGCGGGAAGCACTTGACCTCGCCGTCTACAGAGCCCGCGCCTGCCCAGGCGATCTTATCGTTCGCCGGGGTTATTGCAGGCTTCACGATAACCTATTCCCCTCTAGGTTCCGACTTTACGACGTATTATTCTCCAGATGGGCCCAGGTCAGGCCTTCTTTCGCCCCCGAGGTGGAATTTTCCTGACTCGCATTTTAGCTGGAGAATCTTCCTCTACTCGATTCTCGGATTTCTATTCTCCATCGTGAGTTTTCATGTGGGTCGGCCGGTTGTCCATTTCGTTCATGAGTGAATCAGGTCCCAGTGCAATGTCTTGGAGCGGCGTGTGCCATTGCCGCTCCAACTGTCCCGTCATGGGCGGCAGCTTTCGAAGGCGATAACGTTGGTGGCCTGCTGGCCGAGATGTTATCTCCGGTGGGAACTTTTGGGAAGGTCCTAGTCGTTCTACTCGCCATCAACTTGACGTCCAACATCGCGGCCACTTTCTATTCGATCACGTTAAACTTCCAGATCTTGGTGCCCCACCTCGTCGTGCTGCCGAGATATCTCTTGTCCTTGGCCGCGACTGCGGTGTACGTTGCTTCTCGAACAACCCCAAAATTGCCGAGTTATTGATCGAACCGCCTTCTTAGCATAATTCCGGTGTCTCTGGTCGGGGCCCATAGATTCTACGTGACGCTGACCAACTTCCTCGCTCTTCTTGGATATTGGGCGTCCGCCTTTGGAGCCGTCGTTCTTGTCGAACATCTTGTTTTCAGGCGGAACAATTTCGACGCATA
>Ga0307515_10015431_pt1 | contig 14076 bp, 11 predicted proteins | sample 17_EM_MG_FD_194513 | JGI IMG/M metagenome (GOLD analysis project Ga0307515, IMG submission 194513) | Populus trichocarpa ectomycorrhiza microbial communities from riparian zone in the Pacific Northwest, United States - 17_EM | ecosystem: Host-associated > Plants > Roots > Unclassified | place...
CGACAAACACCCCACGGTGCACCAGTTCCAGGGCGTACCCGTCGTCTGGCACGGTGTCGACGTGCCCGACGGCGATCCTGGCCGGATCGACTCCCGCTTCGAGCAGGAGATCGACCTGCGCCAGTCCGACCCGCCAGCGGGCCGAGTGCGTGTACACCGGAGCGCCGGTTTCCCGGTGGGCGCGTGCGGCGGCCCGGTGCACCCGCTCCTCGGTCGCCGACACGTACCAGGCGTCCGCGCCGATCTCACCGATCAGCGCCGCCCGCGCGGTTGTGCCCGGAAACCCCTCGGTGAGGTCGCGGACCATCTCCTCGGCCAGCCCGGCCACCCCGAGGCGGTCGACCAGATCCCGGTCGAGGTACGGATCGCGATAGCGACCGGTGCCGGCCAGCACGGTCAACCCGGTACGGCGGGCGACATCCTGCAGGGCCGCGACGTGCTGGGGCGCCCTGGTCTGGCCCGCGCCGGCGGTGAATCCGGGGTCGGCGTCGATGGTGGCGCCGACCGTCAACTCCGCGGTGGTGAGGTCGAAGATGGTGCTGCCGCCTTGCCCGGCGAATTCGGACAGCTCGTGGACCATCACGTCGGCGTCGACGAGCAACCCGTCGCCACGCCGCTCGCGCATCAGGTTGATGAACACGTGTTCGTGGCTGGACACCACGCCGAGACCGGCGACGTCGACGGGGCCGAGAATCGACTCGACGGTGGCCATCACGCCCCTCCCGTCGCGCTCAACGCGGTGTCGAGCCGGTTCGCCAGCTCCTGGAGCTCCCGGTGGTCGATGACCAGCGGAGGCGCCACCAGGACGGCGTCGTTGAACCCGCCGGTCGCGGGGTAGACCAGCAGCCCGGCCCGCGCGGCATGCGCGGTCAGCTCCTGGGCCCGCCCCCCGGTGACCCCGTCGGCGGCGAGCTCGACTCCCCACATCATGCCGAGACCACGGACGTCGGCGACGACGTCGTGTCTGCGGCCGAGCTCCGTGAGCAGGTCGCCGAGCAGTTTTCCGGTGACGGCGGCCCGTTCGGTGAGGTTGTCGTCGGTGACCACGCCGAGGACGGCGCGCGCGGCCGCGCTGGCGAGCGGGTTGGCGGCGTAGGTGTGACCACCGAGGACCTTGCCGGAGCCACCCGCGATGGCGTCGACCAGACGCTGGGACAGCAGGACCGCCGCGATCGGTGCGTAGCCGCTGCCGAGCCCCTTCCCGACGACCTGGATGTCGGCGCACACCTCCCAGTGGTCGGCGGCGAACGTCCGGCCGGTCCGGGCGATCCCGGTCATCACCTCGTCGAAGATCAGCAGGACGCCGAACTCGTCACAGAGCTCGCGCAGGCCCTGCAGGTAGCCGTCCGGCGGGACGACGGCGGCCAGTGTCGCTCCACCGACAACCTCGACGACGACTCCGGCCACCGTGCCGGCCGTCCGCTCGAGCTCGGTGCGGGCCTCGGCGAGCAGCCGGGCGGCAAAGGTCGCATCGTCCGCGCCTCCGGCGTCCCGGAACGGGAACGGCGTCGGCAGTGTGGGCCAAGGCGCGGCAAGGCCGTCGACCGCTGACCGGCGGGCGTGCCCGGACAGGGACAGCCCCCCGAGGGTGTTGCCGTGGTAGCCGTGCCGGTGGGACAGGAAGTGCCTGCGCCGCGGGTCAGCGGTCTCCTTGTGGTACTGCAGCGCGAACTGCATGGCCGCCTCCACCGCCTCCGAGCCGCTGTTGACCAGCCAGATCCCGGGATAGCCGGTGAGCCGGTGGAGGTCTTCGGCGAGCGCCTCGGCCGGTTCATTGGTGAAGGCGCCCCGATGGGTGTAGGTGACCCGGCCGGCCTGGTCGGCGATGGCCGCGATCACTCGCGGGTGAGTGTGGCCGACGAGCGTGACCACGGCTCCGGACGAGCCGTCGATGTAGTCCTTGCCCTGTGTGTCGTGGAGCCAGACCCCTCGCGCGTGGTCGATGGTGGGCAGCGAGGCGTTCAGTACGTTGCGGATCAACGCCGTCCTGGTCATAGGGAAGCCCCTTCGGGTAGGAGTTCAGCCGACGGTGAGAGCGGGCACCGACCGCCGCACGGTTCGGAAGACATCGGCGTAAGCACGCGCGGTCGCGGCGAGATCATCCTCGGTGAGGGCCGTCGACAGATTGATCATTCCGCGCGGTGTGGTGTAGAAGCCCGCGTTGAGCAGCGCGAGATGCAGGGTGCTCCGCAGTGCCTGGTCGGTGGGAACCGTGGCTGCGCTGGTCGGTGCGGTGGCGGTGAAGTGGACGTTGAGTACCGACCCGGCGCGGGTGACGGTGACCGGGAGGTCCGCCGCCGCCCCGGCGGCGGTGATCTGGTCCGCCAGCGTGGCCGCGGCCCGGTTCAACCCGGTGATCGCCTCGGCGGTCAGCGCCTCCATCGTGGCGACCCCGGCCGCCGCGGCGAGGAGGTGCCCGTTGAAGGTGCCCGCATGCACGAGGCGCCCGGGCACTGTGGTGGCGGTCTGCCGGAGCAGCTCCGCCCGGCCACCGACGGCGCCGATCGGGATGCCGCCGCCGATGATCTTGCCGAGGAGGGTGAGGTCCGGGTCGAGGCCGAGCGTGGCCTGCATGCCGTGGACGTCGTTGCGCAGTGACTGGACCTCGTCCAGCACCAGGAGCGCACCGTGCTCGCGAGCCAGCTCCTGCAGGCCCGTCAGGAAGGCGGGTTCCGCGGGGACCACGCCGCCGGCCCCCAGGAACGGCTCGACCAGCACGGCCGCGAACTCGTGGTCCAGCGCGGCGACGGCGGCGTCGAGGTCGTTGAACGGGACCGTGACCACCCCGGGGCCACCGCTCGTCACCGACGGCGCGCTGCCGTGGTAAGCGCCGTCGAACAGCAGGACCTTCGTGCGCCCCGTGACGTGCCGGGCCAGCCGGACGGCCAGCACCCCGGCTTCCGAGCCGGAGTTGGTGAAACGGATCCGTTCCACCGACGGGATGCGGGCCGTGAGCAATTCCGCCAGCTCGAGCTGACGATGGTGGACGCTCGCGAACGCGAGTCCCCCGCCCAGGCACTCCGCGACCGCCTCGTCCGACGCCGGGTGTGCGTTGCCGTGCACCAGTGAGGTGTAGTTGTTGACCAGGTCGACGTACTCGTGGCCGTCGACGTCGGTGAGCCGGGCCCCTCGACCGGTGGCGATCGCTGTCGGGTACGGCGGGTAGGAGGTCACCGCGCGGGTCTCCCCGCCCGGGAGCGAAGCGGTCGCCCGTTCGTGGAACCGGGCCGATCCCGGGGTGCGCGCGCGGTACTCGGCCAGGACGGCGTCGTTCAAGGCTTTCCTTCCGTCGACAGGACTTGTGCCGGGTTGTCACGGGTGATCATGGCGATGTGTTCCGGGGCGATCCCGCGTGCCGCCATCAGGGGCAGGACCCGGCGCAGGATGTGGTCGTAGCCCTCGCCGCCGTGGTGGCGGAGCTGGGTCTTGCGGCAGATGTCCGACGAGATGAGCAGCTGGTCCGCGTGGCCCGCCTCGACCAGCGTCCGCAGGCGGCGCACCCGCATCCCGTCGTTGGGCAGGTCGATCCCGGGATTCGGCGGGTAGTAGCTGGACTCGGTCCCGAACAGGTCGAACTCGAGCATGCAGCCGGTCCGGGCGAGCGCGAGGACCTCGTCGTCGTCGAACAGGGTGCGGTCGATGTGGCACAGGATCGTGCTCCGTGGATCGGCGCCCGTCTCCAGCGCCTCGTGCAGATGAGCCGCGGGAGCCGACCGGTGCCGGCCGGGATGGATGTAGAGGGCGGCACCGGTCCGGGACTGGGCTTTGGCCGCTCCGCGCAGAACCTTGGTCTCGTCGGGGTGCGGTGGCCAGGACATTCCGATCTCGCCGATGACTCCGGCCCGGACCCCGTCGACGCCTTCCTGCAGGTCGGCGGTGATCCGCTCCTCGACGGCGGCGACCGACATGGCCGCGACCGCGGGCGGATGGAACGACGCGGTGTAGTAGCCGCTGCCCATGACGATGTGCACACCGGTCGTCCGCGAGATCCGGCGTAGTTCGGATGGCTTGCGGCCGAGTCCCTCCGGGGTGACGTCGACCAGCGTCCCACCGCCGGACTCGCGGTAGGCGCCGACCTCGTGGCAGGCGACCGTGACGTCGTCGAGGACCAGGTCATGGGCGTTGTCGCGGTCGACCCGCGACCGGTAGTAGTTGCCCAGCTCGATCGGGTCGTGCCGGGCCCCGTCGGGGGCGTAGCCGCCCAGGTCCGCCAGCAGATGCTCGTGCGGCTGTACATGGCCGAGCTCGGCGACCGGGACCGGGCCCAGCACCGTTGTGATCATCGCTCGCCCACGAGATCGGTGCGGGCGGTCTCGCCGGCGACCAGCGCCGCCAAGGCGGTGATGACGCAGCAGCCTGCCATCATGACGGCCACCAGGATGGTGTGCGGGGCGCCGCCCGCGGCTTCCAGCAGGCCGGCCGCGGCCAGCGGCGCCAGGCCACCACCGAACGTGGACGCGAGCTGGTAGCCCAGCGAGGCGCCGGTATAGCGGTGCCGGGTGCCGAACAGCTCCGAGATGAAGGCGCCCATCGGCCCGTACATCATCGCGTGGACCACGAGGGCGATCACGAAACCGAGGATGAAGAGCGCGGTGCTCCCGGTGTTGACCAGATGGAAGAGCAAGAACGAGTTCGCGGCGAGCAACAGGGCACCGGTCACGTAGACCGGCTTGCGACCGATCTTGTCGGAGAGGGCCGCGAATAGCGGGAGCGCGACGAACGAGGCTGCCGAGGCCACGGTGAGCCCGTTGATCGCGGTGCCGTGCGAGTACCCCACCTGGCTCGCGTAGGAGATCAGGAAGGAGATCAGGACCGAGTTCGCCGCGAACGGCCCGAGCGCGATCAGGGTGGCGATGGCGACCTCGCGCGGCTGCCGGCGCAGGACGTCGACCAGCGGCAGGCGGCGTTCCCGGCCGGTCGTTTCGGCGGCCTCCTTCGCGGCGGCCCGGAACACCGGGCTTTCCTGGACCTGGAGGCGGATCCAGAGTCCGACCCCGATCAGGACGACGGTGAGCAGGAACGGAACCCGCCAGCCCCAGGCCAGGAACCGCTCCGGTGGCAGCGCGGCGAACATCGCGAACACCACCGATGACAACAGGAGACCGGCCGGCGCGCCCATCTGGGCGACGCTGCTCCACAGACCGCGCCTGCTCGCCCGCGCGTGCTCGAGGGTCATGAGGACCGCTCCGCCCCACTCGCCGCCGACCGCGAAGCCCTGCACCAGGCGCAACATGATCAGCAGCACCGGGGCCCAGATGCCGATCTGCTGGTAGGTCGGCAACAGGCCGATGACGACGGTGGCCGCACCCATCAGCACCATGCTCATGACCAACATGCTCTTGCGGCCGATCCGGTCGCCGAAGTGACCGAAGACGACCCCACCGACCGGACGGGCGACATAGCCCACCGCGAGGGTGCCGAACGACGCCAGCGTCGCGGTCGCGGTGTCGAGCGAGGGGAAGAACAGGTGGGGGAACACCAGGGCCGAGGCGGTTCCGTACAACAGGAAGTCGTACCACTCGACGACACTGCCGACGAAGCTCGACACGAGAACCCGGCGCCCGCCGGAACCGCGCGTGACAGAAGTGGAGGTGGGGGTGGGGGTGGCTGACGTCATCGGCGCTCCTTGGTGGACGGGACGGCGACCGCGCGGAACGCGGCGAGTGAAGTGGGGTCCGCGAGGCTGTCGACACTGACGACCTCGTCGGGATCCGCGCCCTGCAACAGTCGTTTGATCGGGACTTCCAGGCGCTTCCCGGTCCTGGTCCGGGGAATCGAGTCCACGGCGACGATCTCGTCGGGGGAGTGCCGGGGCGACAGCGATGTCCGGAGCCGGGTGCTGATCGTCGTGCGCAGCCGGTCGTCGACGACCGCACCGGCGGAGGGCACGACGAACAGCACCAGCCGGCCGGCACCACCGCCGGGATCCTCCAGGTGCACCACGAGGCTGTCGGAGACCTCCGGGACGTCCGCCAGCTCGTCGTAGAACTCGTGGGTGCCGAGCCGCACTCCGCCGCGGTTGAGGGTGGCGTCGGACCGGCCCACGACCACGCAGCTGCGGTCGGTGTGGAAGCGGATCCAGTCGCCGTGCCGCCACACCCCCGGGAATCGGTCGAAGTAGGCGGCACGCAGCCGTGACCCGTCGTGATCGCCCCAGAACCCCAGTGGCATCGACGGCATCGGCGCGGTGATGACCAGCTCTCCGGTCCCGCCGACGATCTCGCGGCCCTCGTCGTCGTAGGCCGTCGCGGCCACCCCGAGGCAGGGACCGGAAATCGCGTCGGCCCGTACCGGGAGCAACGGGTTGCCCTGGACGATGCCCGAACAGACGTCGGTTCCGCCACTGCCGACATTGAGGAGCACTTCCGGACCGAACTCGTCATGGATCCAGCGCGCCGCGTCAGCGCTCAGCGGGCTGCCGGCCGCGCCGATCTGACGCAATGCGGAGAGGTCGTGGGACCGGGCCGGGTTCAGCCCGCGTTCCCGGCACGTCGCGATGAAGGCCGGACTGAGGCCGAGGAAGGTCACGCCGATCTCCTCGGCGAGCTCCCACTGCCGGTCAAGGCCGGGGAAGGCCGGGTCACCGTCGAGAAGAACGATCGTCGCCCCGCGCAGCAGGGCCGAGACCAGCGTGTTCCAGACCATCCACGACGTCGTGGTGAACCACATGAACCGATCCCCAGGGCGCAGGTCCCAGCTCAACGTGTGGTTCTTCAGATGCTCCAGCAACAGGCCGCCGTGGCCGTGCACGATGGCCTTCGGTTTGCCGGTCGTGCCCGAGGAGAACAGCACGGCCATCGGGTGGTCGAACGGAACCCGCTCGTGGCCGGGCTCCGCGGGCCCGCCGGCGAGCTCGTCCCACGGGATGGCACCCGGGACCGGTTCCCGGCCGTAGGGCACCTCGACGACGTGCACAGCCGAGGGCAGTCCCGCCCGGATCGCCGCCACGTCGTTCACGCGGTCGATGTGGCGCGCCCCGTAGTCGTAGCCGCTCACGGTCAGCAGAACCGACGGTGTCACCTGGCCGAGCCGGTCGAGCACGGCCCGGACGCCGAGCTCGGGAGCGCAGGCGGCCCAAACCGCACCGAGCGACACCGTCGCCAGGTACGCGATCACGGTCTCGGGGACGTTCGGCAAGTAGGCGGCGACCCGGTCACCGCGTCGCACCCCCAGCCGTCGGAGGCCGCCGCGGACCCGCGCCACCGCGTCGCCCAGTTCGGCCCAGCTCAGGGCGAGTGGCTCGCGGGTCTGCGAGCACGCAAGGACAGCTGGGGCGCGGCCGTCGACTCCCGGCGGGGTGACAGCGTGCTCGGCGTAGTTCAGCGTCGCCCCCGGGAACCACTGCGCACCGGGCATCCGGCGGTCGGCCAGCACCCGCTCGTCCGGCCGGTTCCCCCGGACCTCGAAGAAGTCCCAGATCGCCGACCAGAACCCGTCGAGGTCCGACACCGACCAGTGGTGCAGCTCGGCATACCCGCCGAATCGAAGCCCCCGCTCACGCTCGAGCCAGGCAAGGAACCGGCCCACCTCACCGGCCTTCCGGGGGTCCGCCGGCGCCGGGCGCAGCGGCGCGCCGGGCTCGGCCGGATCGGGGCGGGCATGACCACGAGCTCGTGTCATGTCGGTCCTCCTCGAAGACAGGTCCTTACTTGTACGTCGGACAATGTATGTTGTACGTCGTACAGTTGCAAGTTCTCGACGCCATGGCCGACTGGCCGGACCGGCGCCCGTAGAGTCGGAGGTGACACCGTGTCGGCGACAAGGAGCGTGATGACAGGGGCCCCCACCGGTCGCAGGCGCCGCGCGCGCCCGCCCCAGCTGGAGCGGAGCGACATCATCGACACGGCTCTGGTGCTGGTCGACGCTGACGGGCTCGACGCACTGACGATGCGCGCGCTCGCCACGCGACTCGGGGTGTACCCGACGGCGCTGTACTGGCACGTCGGCAGCAAGGCCCAGCTACTGGCGGCGGTCTCGGCGCTGGTCCTCGAGCGGATCGAGCTGCCGCCTGACCACGACACGACCTGGGACCGATGGCTGGTCGACGTGGCCCACCTGTGCCGCAACGCGATGCACCGCCACCCCAACCTCGCGCCGGTCATCGGCTCCCAGCTGGTGGTCAGCACCACCGCATTGCCATTCGTCGAGCGCATCCTCCGGGTGCTCGAGCAGCTCGGACTCGACAGCGAGGACCTGCTGCACGTTTACAACACCGTGATCGGGTGCGTGCTGGGATGGATCACGCTCGAGCTCTCCCGCCCGCCGGAAGACGAAGAGGACGGCTGGCAGGACGGCTACGCGGACGAGCTCCAGGCCGTCCACGGCACCGCCTACCCGATGCTCACCCGCCACCACAAGCTCATGGCCAACAACGCGTTCCTCACCCGATGGCAGTCCGGGGAGGAACGGCCCATGGACGCCAGCTTCGCCGCCGCGATCGAGGTACTCGTGGCCGGCGTGCGCGCCCGCTACTTGTCCTGAGCCGACCACTCCACCGCTGGTCGAGCGGTCGGGTCCGGGGATTCCGCGCCTGTCAGGCGAGCAGCGTCGTGAGGGCGTCGCGGAGCGCTGCGAGGGCGAAGGACGGGTTGTCCCAGAAGACCATGTGGCCCGCGTCGGGGATTTTGACGAGCTGAGCGGCCGGGTTGGCGTCGGCCGCTCGGCGAGCGCCGTCGGGCGGGACGACCGGGCTGTCCGCGCCGTGGAGGAAGAACGTCGGTGCGGACACCGAAGGCCAGAAGGCGAAGAAGTCCTCGGTCTCGAAGCCGTGATGAGTGGCCGCGATCGCCGTGGGGGAGCAGCTGGCCAGCCAGCGGGCGCGGAGTTCCTGCTCGCGACGCGGCCAGCGCGGCCAGGACCGGGCGACCTCGTCTGCGTCCGTGCCGCGGATGGCCTGGTCGAGCTGGGCCTGGAAGGCCGAAAGCGGTGTCGGGTACGTGCCGTTCAACGGCGGATCGACCAGCACTGTGCCGCCGAGCTCGACCTTCTTGCGCACCGCGGCCGCGGCGGCGATCCGGGCGCCCATCGAGTGGCCCAGCAGCAGCGGACTGGCAAGGCCGAGGCCGGTGATCACGGCTTCGGTGTCGGCCGCGTAGTCGTCGAGGGTGTACGTCGGCGCCGAGTCCGACAGGCCCCGGCCGCGCACGTCGAGGACGATCGGCCGGACCAGATCGGTGAGTTCACGCGCCACGAAGTCCATCGTGATCGCCGGGCTGGTGATGCCGGGCAGGACGACCAGGGGCGGCCGCTCGCCGCCGTAGTCCAGCGCGTGCAGGCGCAGCCCGCCCGAGCGCACCCACCGGCTCGTCGCGGGGACGTCGGCGAGGTCGGCCAGCGCCTGCTGGGTGAGGACGCGCATGAGGCTCCTAACGAAGGTAGGCGAGGACATCGGGCAGGCCGACGACGTCGCCGTACTTGGCTTGGATGTCGAACAGCGCGGCGTCGTGCGGACCGGTGGCGCGGTCGCCGACGCACGGCGCGGGAACCAGCGCCGGGAAGCCGGACTGCACGGCGTCGACCACGCTCGCGCGCACGCAGCCGCTCGTGGTCGCGCCGCACACGATCACCGTGTCGCAGCCGAGTCCGGTCAGCAGCGAAGCGAGCGAAGTGCCGAAGAACGCCGACGCGCCTTTCTTGACGATCAGGTGGTCGTCGTCCTTCCACGGCAAGCGCGGGTCGAGCGCGACCGCGTCGCTGCCTTCGCGCAGCGACCGCATGCCGGGCGCCTTCTGCAGCCAGGCCACGCTGTCGCCGTCCGCTTCCGCCGCGGTGTAGGAGATCGCGGTGAACACGACGGGAACGCCCCGGCCGCGTCCGGTGTCGATCAGCTCGGTGGTGGACGCGACGACGTCCGTCAGGTCGGCGCCGGTCGAGAACGACGCTTCGGTGAAGCCTCGGGTCAGGTCCACGACCAGGATCACCGGCCGGTGGCCGCGCCGGATCGTCGCGCCGAAGCCCGCCCGCGCGTAGGTGCTGTCGGTTTCCTGCCCGTAGCGGCTCGGTTCAGCCACGGCGAAGCCCCTTCAGTTCTCGGGATTGTGCTCGTAGCTTGCCCAGCAGCCAGCCCTGGAGGACGCCGGCGGCGAAGGCGGCGGCGATCGGCCCGCACTTCGTCACGCGGGGGCCGAGCAGCAGCTCGACGCCGTCGAGTTCGGGCGCCGGAGCCGGGGTCGCCATGGTGACCGGTGTGCCGGTGCGGTCCTGTTCCAGCAGCCCGGCGAGGTTGGCCGCGAACTGCTTCAGCAGCTTGGACGACACGGTCGCGATCGCGCCCTTGCCGAACTGCGCGATCTTGCCGCGGATCAGCAGGTCGGTCTTCAGCCGCAGCATCGCGCCGCCGGGCGCCTGCTCGACGGTGAGTTCGACCTGCGCTTCGGCGTCACCGCTGCCGTGGGTGTCCGTGCCGCGGGCCTCGAGCCGCAGGTATCGCCGGTCGCGGTCGATTTCGAGAAACCGCGCGGTGCCGGTGTAGGCGGCGGAGATCGGGCCGACCTTCACCCGGACGCCGCCGCGATAAGTCTCGCCGTCCGCGCCTTCCAGCGCCGCGCCCGGCAGGCAGCCCGCGACTCGCCCGACGTCGTTGAGCAGCGCGAACACGTCATCCGGCGGTGCGGCGACGGCGACTTCGTGGTCCAGGATCATCCCGCGGTCCCTTCACCCGTAGTGGAAAGCAAGTGCTGGAGCGCGGCTCGGCGCCGCGTCGCGCAGTCGTCGATCGCCTCGACGATGGTCTGGTATCCGGTGCAGCGGCACAGGTTCGAGGCGACGACGTCGCGGATCTCGGTCTTGGTCGCCTCCGGCCGTTCGGCCAGGAAACCCTCGGCCAGCATCAGGAACCCGGGCGTGCAGAACCCGCACTGCAGGCCGTGGTGTTCCACGAACGACTCCTGCAGATCGTTGAGTTCCCCTGGCGCACCCAGGGATTCGACGGTGCGGATCGCCCGGCCTTCGGCCTGGACGGCGAAGACGAGGCACGCGCGTGCGGGCGCGCCGTCGAGCAGGACCGTGCACGCCCCGCAGACGCCGTGCTCGCAGCCGACGTGCGTACCGGTCAGCTCGAGGTCGTGGCGCAGGACGTCGGCGAGCGTGTGCCGCGCCTCGACGAGCAGTTCGTGCTCGGCGCCGTTGACGTCCAGCGTGATGAGGTAGCGCTCGCTCATCGGCCTCCTCCGTTCAGCGCGCGATGCACGGTCTCCGGCCGGATCGGGGTGTCGTCCAGCTCGACGCCGGTCTCGCGCAGGCCGTCGTTCACGGCGTTGAGCACGGCCGCGGGCGCGCCGATCGTCCCGCCCTCGCCGGCCCCCTTCGCACCGTTTCTCGTGAAGGTGCAAGGGGTTTCGAGGTGGTGGACGCTGACGTCCGGCGTCTCGGCCGCCGTCGGTACGTGGTAGTCGAGGAAGCTCGCACACGACGGCTCACCCTGGTCGTCGTAGGTGACCTCCTCGAACAGCGCGCCCGCGATGCCCTGCGCGATCCCGCCGCGTGCCTGCCCTTCGACGACCTTCGGGTTGATCGCGACGCCGCAGTCCTCGACGCAGACGTACCGCAGGATCTCGACCCGTCCGGTGCCGCGGTGCAGCTCGACGACGACGCCGTGGGTGGCGTTGGAGAACGTCCCGTCACCCGCGCCGTCGAACGATGCGGTCGCCGTCAGTCCCGGATCGACTTCCTTGGGCAGCAGATGCGACTTGAGATAGGCGACCTCCGCTATGTCCGCATAGGACAGACGTCGGCCGGAGTCGACCTGCCGGACGCCGTCGCCGTCCGGCTCGACGTTGTCCGGCTGGGTTTCCAGCAGGTGCGCGGCGAGCGCGAGGATCTTGTCGGCGAGCTTCGCCGCCGCGAGCGCGACCGCGGTGCCGCCGATCGTGATCGACCGGCTCGCGAACGTGCCCCAGCCGTACGTGATCCGGTCGGTGTCGCCCTGGACGATCTTGACCCGGTCCGGCTCCAGGCCGAGCTCGTCGGCGACGATCTGCGCCATGGTCGTCTCGTGGCTCTGGCCGTGGCTCATCGTCCCGGTGGTCACCACAACGGAGCCGGTGGTGTCCATCCGGATCTCCGAGATGTCGAACCCGGGCACGACGGCCATCTTGCGCTTCGAGAACGCGTCGGAGCCGTAGCCGGTGCGCTCGCTGAAGCACGCGTAGCCGATGCCGAGTACCCGCCCTTCTGCCGCCAGTTCCCCCTTTCGCTCGTACCAGCCCTCGTCGCTGACGATCTTCTCGCACAGGTTCAAGGATTCGAGGTACGAACCCGGGTCGTAGGTAACGTTGTTGACACCGGTGTAGGGGAAGTGCGTGATCACGTTCCGGCGGCGCAGCTCCACCGAGTCCAGCCCGAGTTCACGCGCCGCGCGCTCGAAGAGGCGCTCCATGACCATCACGTACTGCGGCCTGCTCACCCCGCGGTACGGCGCGGTCGGCGCCTTGTTCGTCGTCACCGCGCGGGCACGCACGCGGTACGCCGGAACGCGGTACACGCTGGGCATTTCCGCCGACGCCATCAGCGGTTCGATGCCCGCGGTGAAGGGATAGCAGGAATACGCGCCCATGTCGCACACGATTTCCGCGTCCAGACCCAGAATCCGGCCTTCGGCGTCGAAGGCGGCGCGGACGTCGTACCGCTGTTCGCGCGCCAGGAACGACGCGGTGAGCGCGTCTTTGCGGTCCTCGATCCACTTCACCGGACGTCGCAGGAGCAACGCGGCGGCCGCCGCGGCCAGCTCCTCGCGGCCGACGACACATTTCTGGCCGAAGCCGCCGCCCATGTCCGGCACGACGACGCGAACGGACCGTTCGTCCCGGCCGAGGCACTGCGAAAGGACCGTTCGCACCTGGTGCGGGGTCTGCGTACACGTATGCACGACCAGCTGTTCGTCGCGCTCGTCCCAGCTCGCGACCGCACCCCGGGTTTCCAGCGGCAAGGCGTTCTGGCGGCCGGTTTTCGCGCGCACTCGCACGACATGCGCGGCCCCGGCGAAGACGTCGTCGATGCCTTCACTGGCGAACATCGAGACGTCGAGCAGGGTGTTCGCGGTCGCCTCGTCGTGGACCAGCGGCGCGCCGGAGGAAAGCGCCTGCTCGTCGGACACGACCGCGGTCCGGGTTTCGTAGGTCACCCGCGCGGCTTCGAGACCGTCCTCGACGGCGTACGGATCTTCGGCGACGACGATGGCCAGCGGCTCGCCGACGTACCGGACACGGTCGCGAGCGAGCACCGGCATCGCGGTCGGCACGAACTCCGACGGCGGCCGGTCCAGCACCGCGGTGATGTCGGCCAGCCCCAGGTCGGTGGCGGTGAACGCGGCGACCACGCCCGGCACCGCGCGCACCGCGTCGAGGTCCAGCTCGGTGACCACGCCGTTCGCGACCGTGCTGCGCACGAACTGCGCGTGCAGCATGCGCGGCAGGTGGATGTCGTCGACGAACCGGCCGCGCCCGGTCAGCAGCCGCGGATCCTCCTTGCGCCGCACCGACGCGCCGACCCACTTCCCGTGGGCGCCGAACTTCGCCTCACCCATGGAACGCCTGCTCACACGCCGAAGCGACCAGCGTTCGAGTGAGCGCGCGACGGTAGTCCGCGCTGCCGTTCGCATCGCTCGGCGGATCGATCGCCGCCGCGGCGGCCTCGGCGCAGTCGGCGAACGACCCGCCGCCGGCCAGGACGGCCTCGGCTTCGGGCACCCGCGTGGGCACCTCGGCGACACCGCCGAGCGCGACGCGGCAGCTGTCGAGGTCCACGGCCGCGGAGACCACGGCGAAGTCGCCCTGGCGCTGGGCGAACTCGGTGATCGCGGCGTTCGGGGCGTGCCGCGGGAAGACGACCTCGACGATCAGCTCGTCCGGCTCCAAGGTGGTCGTGAAGAAGCCGAGGAACAGCTCGCCCGCCGGGATCACCCGCCGTCCACCCGCGCTGTTCTCGACGACGATCCGCGCGTCGAGCAGCATGACCAGCAAACCCCACTCGGCGGTGGCGTCGCCGTGGGCGAGGCTGCCGCCGATTGTGCCGCGGGTGCGGATCGGCAGGTGTCCCACCCAGGCCATCGCCGAACGCAGGACGCCGAACCCGGTCCCG
>Ga0307515_10015432_pt1 | contig 14075 bp, 8 predicted proteins | sample 17_EM_MG_FD_194513 | JGI IMG/M metagenome (GOLD analysis project Ga0307515, IMG submission 194513) | Populus trichocarpa ectomycorrhiza microbial communities from riparian zone in the Pacific Northwest, United States - 17_EM | ecosystem: Host-associated > Plants > Roots > Unclassified | place...
AAACGTGGCCGGCACTAATAATTTTTTTTTTTTTTTTTTTTTTTTTTTTTTTTTTTGGACAAGGAGGTAGCTCTGCCACCAGTGCGAGCAAGCTTCTGCACCAGCGCCCCGCTCCAACAAGGGAACCACCTGCTCTCTAGAGCTCTCCTTGCCAGTACCCGCAGGAATCTAATTAAGACCCCATTGCCTGTTGGAGGCGCCAATACAGCAACAAAGCTTCAGAGGCTGGGAGTGTGGGGGTCGCCATGACAAGCTCTTGGCAATCACGCTGCAGAATACCCACTAAACCTGCGGGGGGCCTCCTGTCCGACTTAGGCAAGGTGGCCGGCTCCCTCGGGTGGGAGACAGCGCCATACCGGACTGCCCTTTAAGTGTTTTATGTCCCATCCTGCACTCCTTTATCCAGGCACAGGCCAGGAGTCCAGGAGTGACTATCCACCCACTTACAGTCGGGAGTATGCAGCGGCACGAGCAAGCTTCTGTACCGCCGCCCCGCTCCCATTGGTGGATGGAAGGCTTATTAGGACAATGGGTAAGGGTATATCTGGCCGGTCCAGCCACATGAACAGCTCGGGGATACTAGTATGGTGTGAGCAATACTTTCCAGAGAGAATCAACGTGCCGGCTCGGCACAAACATAAAACCTGGCTCGTGGATGTCCTTCATTCGCCACTTCCAAATCTGCCAAAGGTAAGACCCTACAATCCATTCCCTCTTTGGCCTAGACTCGGAAAGGGCACGGGATGGCTTTGGGTGGTCCTTGGTCGCCTTGATGGGCACGTCCTCCAGACCCTTAAGCACTATCAGCGGGTACCAGGGAAAGGGGTGCCAGTCCAGGGGCCGCAAGGACCTCAGGAAAAGAGAGGGAGAATGCGCCTTGTGGACGTCATCCAGAACTTGTTGCAACTGGGACAGGTCATACGCACCGCAACCTTGTAGTATGTGATCCAAGGAGACGATGACTCCGCAAGAGCACCGCCATCCACTATCTTGCTTGCCGAAAAAGTGTTTGCCTATGGCCTGGCCACTATTCATCTCCCTCCACAAGGTCTCCTTGAATCCTACGGGGATGGTCAATTTCCATATGCCAGCAGCATACGTGGAGGGATCCAGTAAAACCCCAAACGAGGTAGCTAATGAAACAGTCCATCGGTCCGCGAAAGCGGAAAAAGTGTGGCAGAGAACCGGCGCTACAGTGGTGGCACAAACCACCATCTTAGTCAAAACATCCACTGGCTGGTGCGCTAGAACGGGGTTGTCGTCCACCCAGTTGTCCGGGGTTATAAGGGCTGCCAAATCAAAGAGTCAGCCCGACCTGCGGCCCTCATTAGCCAAGTAGTCTGCTTCATTATTATACAAGTCACTGCCGTGCGCTTTAGCCTTCAGGAAGCGCACGGTCCCCGCCCTGTCCCACAAGAGGAACAGTAAGTGCTTATAAAGCCCGGTCAAGGGCACCATATCCTGGCTCCTAGGTATATCTATCCAACCATCTTGCTCCATCGCAAGGAGTCGCCCACCGGCAAGCCCCATCACCAAGGAGGAGTCAGTATGTATGACCAGGTCGGCCTGCCTCCATGCTAGCAGGCACAACACCACCGCTGCTACCTCTGCAATGTTATTTGTCATCCGCATCCCCCCCAGAGACACACTGTCAGATAATCCCAGGGGGGTGGTCCACGCAGCCCCAGCAGTACATTTACCCTTCCCATTGTGTAGAGCCGAGCCATCGGTCCAAGCATGTACCACAGTAGGCCATATGAGGGGGCCCCCGCCTGTCCGACGTGGCCAGCCCTTCCTAGGGTAAGGAAGCAAATGAGCTCTCCCCTTGCCCTTCTTCACAGCCCGTATCTGTTCATCTGTTGCTATGATAGACACAGGCACAGTTAGCATCCTTATGCATCCCAGTGGCCCGTTCATAGTGGGCCAGATTACTGGTGCAGGGATTTCTGAACATTCGCTGGAGGGATCCTCAGTGGCCCCGAATATGCTCAGGGGCGACCAGTTCGTCATGGACATCCGTCGCTGGAGGAGGTCAATTACCCGGCCGCATGTATCACAGGAAATTGCTTCCTCAGGTGGCGAAAACACAGAACCCATATTTCTCACCCCGTGAGACTTGAGACAACCACTATTCCGGGAAGACTGCTTCGATATGGCAGCATGGTATGTGGCGGGGGCCTTATCCCGTGCTGCCTGGGAGGGGAGCTTACACTCTAGATCTATGCCTACATACCTGGCCGTGGAGAAGGCTTGGCGGAGGCGGTCGCTCAGCAGTGACACCTTCGTGTGAGCCTGTTGAATGAATGGGTTCAAATTCCCAATATCTCCTCTCCGGGTGGAGGAAGAGGCGCTCCGAAGGTCCGCCCACACCCACTGCTTCCACAAGGTCCGCTGTGGACCAGTTATCAACTGGCTCAGGAACCTTAGGTCATAAGCCATCTTTCTGGATCGGAAGGAGGGGCATCCCAGGCCCCCCTCAAGAACAGGCGATTCCAGTGACGCGTATGGCATCAGGGAGAATCCTCCTCGGACAAAACGAGAAATCTTGCCATTAATGCAAGAGAGAGTGGCTGCTGGAATACCGTTGCCATCCAGGAGATGATAGCATCTAGAGGACAGCAGAGCGCTGGCTAGAACCGCCCGGTTCCTAAGGGAAGCCCCTATGGCTCTCCACTGCCTTGTAATTTTCCCAATGTGGGCCTCTATCTGGGCCCATCTAGGGGCAGCGAAGTCCTCGCTGCCAATCCAGACTCCCAGGATCCTCAAGGGAGCAGAAGGGTGGAGCACATACGCGCCAGGTATCGATGTTTGGATCGCGAGGGGGTTATCATAAGCCGATTGTTTAAACTCACTGGACCCCACTGGCTTGACGTCAGTCTTATCCAGGTTGAACTTGGAGCCGATGGCATAAGATGCAGAGGCCAGGCATTCAGCTATGACAGGCAAGGGATCCTCGGGTGAGAGGAATAGGTTAGTATCGTCAGCGTACAACATGACCTTTGCACGTGGTAGCCCAAGCACGGATATGCCCTGGATCATGGCCCGCAATCGCATGGCAAGGGGTTCTATGGAGAAATTATATAACAAGCACGATAGAGGGTCCCCCTGCCTGACACCCCTCTTAAGGAAGAAAGGCTCACTCAGCCCACTGTTGACACGGACCCTGGAGCGGCACGAGGGCAGTATGTCCTGTATGATGTTGAGCAGGGGTAATGGGATCCCCATTGCGTGCATGACAGAGAGAAGCCAGGTCTGATCCACTCTGTCATACGCTTTCGCCTGATCCAGCCCGACTATGTAGCCGTCCGTCCCCGTCGAGTCACATAGGTGCGCGACTTCCGTAGCCAGCCTAGTGTGGTCTGACATCAGCCGGCCAGGCATGAAACCCTTCTGGTCATTGTGGATTTTAGAGACTGCCCAAGGAGCCAGCCTGTTATTAACCAGGTTTGTGTACATTTTGCAGTCAGTATTCATAGAGGAGATGGGCCTGTAGTTCGAAACGAGTGTAGGGTCTCCCTTTTTGTAAAACAGGCTGACATTAGCGTCCTTAAAGCCGAGGCGAGACGTGCCACAAGTCCTAATATCTTCCGTCAGATCCTGAAAAACCGGCCAGAAAAGGGGCAAAGGAGCTTTAGAATCAGCCAGCGCCGATAATCGACGAGCCAGCTCCTTCCAGAAGTAATATGGTAAGCCATCCGGGCCTGGGGCTGTATTCGGCATCTTAGTTCTTAAGGCCAGGATTTCCTCTTCCGTAAAAGACCCCGATTCGTAAATGGGAGGACCTGGCAGCAGCCCATAGCACCGCTCTACCTCTGACAGGAGAACGGTTTGTCCAGCAATCCTGTCCGGCAGGAGTGGCTCCGGAGTGTGCAGGTCGTAGAAATAACTCCTGGCAATGGAAGTCATGCCGCGCAGGTCTGTGGTGGCAAAGGCATCGCCAGGCGCCTTGAGGCCCTCCACAGAGACTGAGGCCCTGCTACCTCTTTCGTCCATCTCCTTATTAGAAGATTGTTTAAACCATTCCGATGTCCTCTTGTCAGCCATGCATTTCTTTTTCCGTCTGGTGGCTTTCTCCATTTCAGCCATGCGGTCATCTAGAATGTCAGCTACTTTTCTTCGGGGTGCAAGCCTGCCAGACTCCCCAATGGGCGTAGGAAACGGTGCGGGCGGTCCTCCCTGCGGGGGCGCCCGAATAGGCACTGTCCACAGGGAGCATCGACTCGCCTCCCGGCCTGGGTGATGCGGGGCCGGGGATGTGGCATAACATGGGATAGCTTCAGGCCACGTTACCCTGGAGCGGTTATAGCTCTGTTTCGTTGATCGTAACTCTCGAAGCGCCTTGGCGGCAGCAGACAGGGCTTCGTCCGGAAGGACATTTTCTCTCCTTAGTGCTGAGACCCAGTCCTTTCGTTTGTCCTTTCGGGTATGGTTGCGGGCGTTTATTCCTGCCGCCAGCACAGATTCCTTGAAATCGGTCCATGATTCCAACGTGGTGGAAGGGAGGTCGGTCAAGGCCTTCCAAGCCTCCAACACACCAGGCCAAAAGGTCTCTGACCTATTCAGCAGCGACAAACTAGGTAGCCTTGGAGCCGGAACAGCCCACTGTACCTTGGGTGTTGTCACCAAGACCGTGGAGACCAAGACCCTGTGATCGGACCAGTTAGTATTCAATACGTCAGATCCTGAAGTCATCCAGCCCTGATCGGGCATGTATAACCTGTCCAACCTAGAGAAGGACTTCCCAGAGGCGGTCATTTTGGAGTAGGTCCAAAGGCGAGGCGCGGACGCCGGACCTGCTGAGTCGACCATTCTACAACACCGCTTAAGGTCTTCGAATGCGTTCCTGATGTGCACCAACTTGGAGGGCCGGTCCCGGAAGGGGAACCTATCCCTGTCGTGCTCCACAAAGTTCCAGTCTCCCGCCGCAATACAACCTTGCCATGTATCCATTGGCAACGTTTGCACAAACCTGTCGAGTTTGGTGTAGAGCCTCTTGTAGAAGGTCAATAGAGATGTGTAAGAATTCGAAGTATCTGCATATACCGCAAGGAGCCAAAAGGACTCCACAGAACGTCTGTGGTTCAGGCGAGTTAGAATGGCATATCCTGGGACCAGTACTTCTTCCTGAGTGGAGTACCAGTCACCGTTGTTCTTGGCCACTATGGCCAAACCCGCCTTAGCGGTGGCAAGACCAGTTTGGCTCAAGACAATCATAGAACCAGAGACGTCCAAAGCCCCAGTGTGGGACTCGGTTAATACTAGAACATCAAGATTCTCTACGTGCAGCAATTTCTCCGCAAAAGGGAGCTTCTGCTCCGTGGCCCTGGAGACACCTATCCTAGTTTGTCCATTCATATTCCAAGTTGCTATCCTAAAGGTTCTGTCAAGTAGAGGGATATCAGCGGGATCACAAGGGTTAGGAGACACAGCACTAGGCGTGGGCTCCGAGCCATCGGGACATGCCCCCACGCATCTGTTAGGCCCAGAGCTCGAGCCTGCAGTCGAAATGGGACGCGGATTACTCTTGGTTCTACCGGCGCTCCGTTGTGATGCCGGCAGGAGGGGGTTTTCGCATAACTGGTTGTTTGTGACACCAATGGCCCCCACGCCCACCGGGGGGGTACCCGCTGTTCCCCCACCGTCGCCGTCAGCCCCTTGGCTCTGAGCCGGGTAGCCAACAGCCTGTGCGGGACGTCGGGATGTTGCGAGCTTGAAGTCCATGTTGCTAATGAGGGGGATTGCCCCGGGTGTGACCGGCAAGAAAAAACATTCCATAAACGGAGGCGCGCCGGTGGGGCCGCTGACCACGCCTCCCTACAAGTGATATCACCACAAACAAAACTACAGGGTACGATTCCAGGCGAGAACGAGACAGCAAAATGTCAGAAAGAGAGCACATATACTTCGCAAACGAAACTCATCAAATCGGAGACAGGATATAAACATGTCAGCTTAACCAGGGAGAGTTCATACGGCTACTCCTCTTCTTCCTCCTCATCCTCTAATCCTACGCCCATGCGTACAGCTTCTTCCTGAGCATCAATCATGGCTTGCTTCCTGGCGAGCGCTGCAGCAGACGCCTTCTTTTTCCCAGCTCGTGTTACGGCAGCTTTCCTCTCAGCTGCGGTTTGTACGCGGACCTTCGGGGCCTTGCCCCTGGCTGTCTTTGAGAACATGGGGTGTATCTCCTTGCCTTTATGCGCTGGGACTGTACTCGAATACGCACTTTTGGTATCTGCAGCGCTAATTTTCGAGCCCGTGGGGCTGTTGGTGTGTTCCCGATGCTTCATGCTCGTCGCAGACCATGCTGCAAGGTGAAGGTTGCGGTCATTCCACAGCTTCCGACGGACCTTAGGGAATCCTGAGAAGAGGGGGGCCATGGCGGCATATAAGGTGTCGGAACCTGAAGCGCGAATGGCGAGCCAAGCGGCTGCCGTGGGGGAAATGTATCTGTCCGACAGTAGAACTTGCAGGACGATGGTCGCGGCATCTCTAGGGCTATCCAGGTCGCAAGGAATCGCCGGCCTGGCCTGTGCCTCTACCACTTTGAATTTGGGTTGTGCCCGTAGAGTTCGGATCGCTCTCTCAAAGTCAGACTTGTTGGATTCCCGTAATCCCAAGCACCGCACATAGTCCACAAAGCGCGGCGTGATCTCTCTTGGAGCCGTGGCCACTCCTGCTAGACCATCCCACATTTCTTTGGCGGCTGGCTGGCTAGCTACATGGTGACTCCGGATGGAAACCGCCACTTGCCACCACTGCCATTCATAAGCCTCCGTTGCTGGGTCGTCGTACACAAATTCAGGCGCCGGGTCATCTATGTCCAAAACACCTTTGCTCCTAATGCGCCGGAAATTGGCCCACTCCTTCGTGTGCTGATAATTCCTGGTCAGACCATAGAACACGAGTAAAAAGTCGCCTTTGTAGTGGTGGAGGGATTTCTCCACTGCCTCTGATGGTGCATCCGGGAAAGCTCCCATCAGGACTCCCTTCGACCGGTGTACGTCCGTAACTGACTGCATCCATGCGGATGCTGCCGGCAGATCCCCATCTACTTTGTCTAACACAATGGTGAATGTTTTGCTACTAGCAGCAGGGAATAGCCCAGCGAGATGGGCTAAATTCTGGGCTAGAGTGGTGTCCTCGTATGTATCAGAAGGCGGCTGCTGCAGGAACGGGGCTTCCTGAGTCGGGGGGGCTGAATCTTGTTGCGATGGTGCCGTGTCTGGCACGAGGGGAGACGCGACTTCTGGGTTCCCTACCAGCGCAGGATGGGGGAGGAGCTCTTCCAGGAGCACTCCTGCGGCTCTGGCAAGGGCAGCGCCTTGCAACGGTTTGATGTGTGAGAACAGAAGGAGCTCTTCTTCGGTGGCGTTGGTCAGGAGGGGGTTCCGCAGTAAAGGGGTAGACAACTGTGGCAGAGGGATACCGGCCTCTATGTCCATCAAATCCTCCGCCAAAGTGCGGCCCATTGCCATAGAAGACAAGGCGCGATTGACAGCAGAGTCCACTGGGATCGGAGCGAGAACAGCTGGAGCTGAGGGAGGGAGGGGAGCGGTAACAGCAGGGGGCGAAGGACTGAAAAACAGTGGTTCTGACTGGAGCACCGGCATTGCGGGAGGAGCGGGGTGTGGAGATGCCAACTCCATGGGAGGCGCAGGGGCGAGGGGCACGTCCACCAGACTATCCGGCCATGTGTATGTGGACGATTGGGATGGTTGGGCGGGCAAAGGTGGGCAGGGAACAGGCGCATAGTATTTGGCCATTCCTGGGGCATGCTCTGTGACGGGGATTTCCTGAGAGGCTTGAGGTGCGCTAGCAGATGGCTCGGCAGCCTGGGAAGCTTGACGCATGCTAACAGAAGGTTCGGCAGGAGCAGGGGTGGGCATAGCACTGACGTGAGATCGGGACTGTGCCACCGCGCTCAGAATGGCCGGCGTTTCATAGCGCCCGTCCTTATCAGGGACCGCAGGAACCGCCGGCAGTGCTGTGAATAGGGTCAGCCAGAAACCTTTCTTAGAGCTGTTTGTACCGCTCTCGGGGGCATCAATGCTCACAATCAGTGGGCTGGGCAGCCACGGGGCCGTCGGAGTGCGCAGCACTCTGGACTAAAGGGGGCTGAATGCCACTGGGGACTTAAACCAACTCTAGTTAGAGCGGCATGGCTATCATGGGGGAGGGCTTACTGCCAAAAGGAACCGCACTGTGGTCTTCCAAAAACACATTATACTCATCCCCCAAGGTCTGATCGGACAGCCCAGGGGGTAGATGGCCATCTCGCCGGAGGGAGTAGATGACTGGGTAGATAGACCCGCTGAAGAAGGCACTGATGGATGATATCAGGTTTCTTGTCAGGCCAACGTGGGGGTTGGCGTCGCCAAGCAGCCGGTGACACAAGAAATCCGAGAGTTTGGCTACTCGTGATGGTTCGGCTCGTTCGAGGATGTCGTCATCGGAGTCGTCTACATCCATGTCCTCTTCTTCCACTACAGAAAGTGCCGGGGGCGCGCCAGGCTGCTTCAGGAGCTGCGCATGGTGGGGTGCTGCAGCACTTTTCACGGAGGGGGAAGGGGGCACCCTTATGGGGAGCTGCCACGTAGCCTTCTCAAGATCTATCACTCTTTCTCCGGCTTTCTTCTTCAGGACCAGGCTCCTGGCCGGGACGCTGATAATGGACAGCCCTCCCAGCTTCATGAACGGTAGGGGACACTCCGCTGTGAAGTGGTCGGAAGAATAGCAACCTTGACACGCGTAAGGGCGCTTGGCCGACCAGGATGGCTCAAAGTTAAGGAGCGGGGACGCGTCAGGCACTGAGCCATGTTTATGGTCGAACTCCATCAACCAGGGCCAGTACACATCCTCAAACTCAAGAGTAAATGTGCCTCTGAACTTAGAGGTGGCGCCACCTCTCCTCACGCCAAGAACCCGCCAACCCAGGCGGACATCATTAGTTTCGAATTCCAGGAGTCACTTCTGTAGTTGAAGGAAAATCGAGGTCTCGTCCGCGACGGATCCCTTGACCACCCATTCCAGGTCTCTCGCTCTACCCATGGGAGCAAAACACTGGATGACATACACCGCGTTTGTCTTGGCTAACCGAATGAGGTCGAAGGACTGGGCTTCTGTCTCCCCCTTAGAGCCTGAGGGCACAGTACACAGCATCCAATCTTGCCTGGGGCTCATCTGCTCGAAGTGGACTTCGCATTGCCACCGCTGAGCGAGCTTGGAGCGAAGTAGGGATAACTTTGGGTCTTTGAACATGGGACCGAGCTGTGCCACTCTGGCGAACATGAAGTGGTACCCGGGTTTGTTGTACCTTTCCTCAAACTCTGGCCAAGACCAGCTTTTAGCGGGCTCAAGGGGGTCCTCGTAGCGATTGTTCCAGCGGGCTCCTCCTCTCGGGGTTAACTTGGCTAGCTTGTCGCATGTATATAGCTCCAGAGAGCGAGGGAGGTAAAGCTTAGAGTCTACCTGGTCTCTCATGACCGGTCTCAAGCTGGCTATAGGCGCCTTCCCTATGACGACCGGGAAGAGGGGGGCGGTACGGGCTGCATGGTCTTGGTAATTAGTCTCCGGCCACAGGTCTTTGTAGGAAGGCTTCGGATCAACTACCTGCGCAGGAGGCGCATCAGGAGCGATGGCCGAAGAGGCCTCTGCGTGTTCCGTTTCCGCGGGTTCTTCAGCCCCGTCCATCTTATCCACCAGCGCTTCTTGCTCTGATATCTGTACACCTAAAAGGCGTCTCTCAGCTTCCAATGCCGCGACATTCGCGCCCGGTAGGGGCTCTGCTATGTCGCAGTCTAGCTCCCTGTACCTCGTGACCATGCTAGTCAGAACATTAGAAGCCTCAGCGAGCGTGTTCTCTCGCTGTTGCTCCTCCTCCTGCTGGGCTGTAGCCGCAGCCTGCACCTTCTCTAAATGGGAGTCGAACTCCTCTGTCAATTTGGGAACGAAACCTTTCCTGTCGAAGTCTGGCTGCCGTTTAGCTTTATTCAAGAAGGTCAAGAGGTCGGACCAAGCAGGTTTGGTAAAAACCGCTGGATAGTCATCTAAGGTTGCGCGGAACGCGTTCATAGCATCGTCCAAGGGGTCCAATATGGCAGCTCGCCACTTAGCGACAGGGGATGATGGGCGACGGGCCTGGGGGTCAGTGGAGTAGGGTGCGAACGGCACGAACTTGTTTCTACCCTTGCCTTTCCCCCTATTCCTCTTGGTTTGAGGGCCTGAGGGTACTGCGTCGAATCTGGTGGCGTCTCTCATGGTAGCCCCTTGCGGTGGAAGAGGCTCCCTTGGAGGTCTCGGGCCCTGCTTGGTATCTCCAGGGGCATAAGAGCGGTCTCGGGGGGGAGCAGCATGGGGTCGGCGGGCTTCAGGAGGTATGTCCCTCCCCCAAGAAGCGTTGTGACCGGAAGGGCCAGCATGGGGCATCTGGGCACCGACCAACCAGTGGCCGGGAACATCCAGAAGCGAGGCGGTGGAGGGTGACCAGGTAGTGACCATATGATACAAGCCGGTGCGTTGTGGGACGACGAAAGCGCAGTGTTGCTCGATCAGGGGGGAATTCCTGAGAGCGAACACTGTGGGGTAATACCCAAGTGTCCAGACGGCTCTGTGCACGTTGCATTCTTGGACTGCCGCTAGGTAGCAGAGTCCTGGAAGGAATCTGGGGTGTTCGAGAGGGCGCCAAAGATGGGCACTCTGGACGTTAGATGGTGTCGCAATGGGGGGATCAGTAGGAAGCCTCTCCTCCAGGACTATGTCATCTAGGAGGTCAGTGTGAGACAGCTGTGTCGGGAGAGAAGTGGCATAGCGGCGCTTCGCCTGCCTGCAAGCTGGGATACGGGGCCGCGCCTGTGCCTGTGATTTGCCAAAAAGGCACATGTTGATAATGTCCACAGCTTCCGCTGCAGAGACGAGTTGTGCGTGTTGGGCAGGGATAGTCATGTTGGTAAATCGAAGTGAGTCTGTAAAATCTGAAAAAAAGAAGGAAAAACCCCCAAAAAATCAGCAAAAATTCCTCTCACTCGGAAAGAGAAGTGGTGAAGGGACTATGCCCCGAAGTGTCGCCGTTCAAAATGAGACTGCGGCAATGTTTAGTGTGGATACCGCCACAGTACAAGGAGGATTGGTGACGCAGGTACCGCCTGCGGGCGCGTTTTTTACTGGCTGATCCAGAGGACCGAACATTGGAGTTGGGAGCAGCCGTGCCATCCAGCTGGGTATGGGCCCAGGCGGCTAACAGCCCCAGCCAGTCCGGGGGGGCGACTATTATTCATTCCCTGGCAGCTCTACGCGAGCTGGAAAGGGCGGGCTCTGCATCTCCATCCGTGGGAGCCCCAAAGGACCTATCCACTAAAGCTGTCTGCTAGGCCGCTGGCTAGGATTCAAGTGGAGCGTGACCACCAGCTTTTATTCTTGTGTTTGACCATCACGCAGGCGCAGGCATATCGCGCAACACCTGTGGCCCCAGTCTCAACCCGGGGGGGAAGAGCACAGTGGGCCAGGGGGGAACACCACCCCTGGGCTTTTTCAAGTGGAGGTCCACTAGCTTTTCTGGTTTAACCTGTGTGTTCAACCATCACGCAGGAGGAAAGACTCCTAAGGGGTGATGTGCCTGTCTCACCAATGTATCCGATGTTTCAAGTGGAGGTACACCACTGACCAGTTCAAGGGAAGGTGTCTCTCCCAGAGATGAGAGGTCTACCATGTGGACCACCGTGGTGGGGCACAATATGTCCGCGACATCCTAAAGATGTCATAACACCGAGGACGAGGGGGAAAAGGAAAGGACGTCGTCCGGATATGCTGTCCGTTGTCCAATGATGACAGTTTACTGCACTGCCGTCCCTACTACCTGAGCAGAGGGGTGGGGGCGCGCTGTTTCCAGACGCCCCAGCTCTGCTCTTGGAGGGGATGCCTTACGCCCCACCGGCATGTCCGCAGGGTGAGAAGATCCCTGCTTACAACCGGCAGGGCCAGGCCGAGGCCCCAACTTTTGGGGACAGCTGGCTGTGTACACGGTGCTGTAAAATCCTCGGTCTAGGGGGTGGGACAGCGGGTCGCATGCACTCTAAGCTGCAGGGACTCGCGAAGCCCAACCGGCTGTCCATGCCTAGACCCGCAGGGGAATGCCCGAGGGCAGTCAGCGGCGAGCCACAGGCTGGCTGCATAGCAAGGAGGAGGGGGGAAACCTACGGGGCAAGGACCCTGGGGGTATACCCAGAGAGCCAGAAAAAAGGCCGGCCACGCGTGGCCGCGGGCGGTATGTCGCACCACCTCTGCGAGGCAGCCAGCGAGGAGACAGGAAAAAACGGAAAAAAGCCCGCAAAGCGAGGCGTAGCGTACCTGAGGACCCGAAAACCTGCGAGGACGGGAGGGGACCCAAGAGGAAGCCCATACGCCGAGCACCGCACGAGGCAGCGCTGGCTGGGGCACGTCGTGGACGGCGACGACCGAGAACGGCGACGACGAGCAGAGGAAGGCAGGGGGCCAGCGCCCGAGGTCAGCTGTAGCCCCCCAGCCGAGTATCCGCGACCACCATTAGCGTTTCAGAGAGAGAAACTTACCGCCTGGAACTGCGCGGAAGTTGTGGTCAGGTCCAAGCCACTCAGAAAAAAATTTGCTCAAGCTCGCTGCAACGGGTTGTAATGCTTCTAGGATCGCTCCTAGTTCGGCTCGTGAATTCGAAGCTGGTTTTGGCCCATGTCAAAGAGAGACGAGATTTAGTACTATACCAATCATCTCTTGATTGACATAATATGCGGTTGTGATATCTCGAATACTTTGCACCCAGGGTGTGACACTGTGATTTCAGAGGTGACCCCGACTAGTCCATTCGTACTTCCAATTAAGGTTCAACAGTTAGAATCTCGGAATTGGCTGGATTGCATAATGGGTACCTCACACAAAGTATTCATAGCGTGCCCAAGGGCAGAGAGAAAGAAGCGTACGAGGGTTGAATACTATCATGACCAGCACATAGTATGCAAGTACAATAGCACCACGCTCGGGAGGATCCATGGTCAATAAACCGAGTCAGCACGGTGAACAGAACTCGCTATTGACAGACAGACGAAAAAAAGAATGAGGATGGGGGGGGCATGGACAATCAGAGAGAGGGAGATGACCAATGAGTAAGGCAGTAGGTTACACATTGTGAAATGGAGTTCGAGGCTGGACGGTCCAACGAAGCGTGCAGGTTTTACAAGAGAAGAATAGAAATATGAGAAAAAGTGGATTGGAGGGGATGGACAAGAACTAAAGGGAATACATGCGCTGAAGTATAAGAGAGCAGACAACGGACGTGGGCCTCTAACAGAACAACAAGTTGGACGTAATAGAGTGGTGATTTCAAGTGGGTGGGCGGGCGGGCCGCGGAATGTCCTTGGTCAGATTGCTATGGCCCGAGATTTGAGATACACCGCCAGCCTAAACCGAGCAAAGGGTCAAACCCCCCCCGAGTTGGATAAATGAGCGAAACGTGTAGTGGAGAGAGGGTCACACTGAGGAATATGAAGAGCGACGGCAGCTGGTGATGAAGTTGACGAGTGGAGAGCGCTCGTCCGATGCTCATTGCTAATTTTCCTTGATGGCCAAACATATCAGGAAGGAGAACCGACGAGGTGTGGTGGTGAGTATGAAGGACACGACTAGGATTGCTGGTACGTTACACACCTCAATATCTGACGACTTCCCCAAGAACGTGTCCTAATCAACAACCATTCCTTCATGTCGAAAGTACTCGCAGTTGGTATCCACACTGCCCGAGTACCCAACCGCCTTCCCCAGGGACAGGTACAAGTCACCCCCACTCGGGTTGACCAGCGGGTGCCCCGTCCTTCACTTGAGCCTAATGGCCCCCTCTTCCACATAGCGGAAGAGGCCACCCGTTAACAGATTCAATAGAAAGCGGGGTCAGCTGACCGAGACTGCGTTTTGGTGCGTGACAGGGTGACGGGGTGACGAATGTTGGGTCTGAGGCTGGGTCCAGCCACTCTGAAATGGCGCGTCGCAATGGCACGTCGCAAACGATGGTAATATAATTAGTTTTATCATAAAAACTAATAAATAAATAA
>Ga0307515_10015433_pt1 | contig 14075 bp, 11 predicted proteins | sample 17_EM_MG_FD_194513 | JGI IMG/M metagenome (GOLD analysis project Ga0307515, IMG submission 194513) | Populus trichocarpa ectomycorrhiza microbial communities from riparian zone in the Pacific Northwest, United States - 17_EM | ecosystem: Host-associated > Plants > Roots > Unclassified | place...
GATGACGAAACTCGTATCCCTGGGAGCATGGATGCCGTTCGTCATATCGAGGTAGTCGTCGTCGTAGAGGACGTTGACCTGGAGGACGTGGCTGATCGCCGAACCGGGTCCGGCAAAGACGGTCAGCTCAGGGTCGTCGGACAGCACGATATCCCCGGGCGCGCCGAAATGCGGTAACGGTATGTCCTTTCCGGCGATCGCCGCCAGCTTCTCGAGGCTCTCCTCGAAGACGCGGCCGAAATGGCGCGTCGGACCATAGTCGAGATCGTAGCTGCCGCTTCTGTAGATGATGCCGGGCTCGTAGCCCTTGAGCTGAAAATCGGAAGAAAAGGCGGGCGTAAAGGCGTCCAGATCCGGCAGGGCCGGTCCGTCCGCGCCAGGCCCTGCGCCTTCGGCGTAGTTGGTGCGCAGCTTCATCTCCTCGGTCGTCATCTCGAAGAGACCGATGAAGTGCGCAATGATTTCCGAAACCTTCTCGATATGCATCGTTAGGCCCTCCCGTTCGAAATGACGATCCGCCTTGTCTGTGCTCCCCTCGCCAGGAGCCGCGCGTTGCCGTCAAGCCGTTCTCAAGCATTTAAACTGCACCGGCTAAGGCCGGTGCAGTTTTGTCTTGGTCTCTGGAGGTCAGTTTCAGGTGCTGGTATCCTCGCCGACGTCGGAGACATGAGAATTGCCGCCGATGACGCTGGAGTCGATCGTGTTGCTCAAGAGGTTCGCACCCTGGACGAGCTCGAGGTGGAAGCCGGAGTTGGCAAGGATTGCCGAAGCATCGGCCGTGCTCGCGCCGCTGGCGTCATCACCTGCCTTGAGATCCCAGCCCTTGCCGTCCATCTCCATGCCTTCTGCACTATCGGCGTGGCCGCCGTCAGCCTTCAGGTGGTTCTCGGCGCCACCGTTGTCCATCTTGATGTTCCAGGCCTGGTCCTGGTCGGCCAGATGGTTCGCCTGGACGGCGCTGAAGCCGCTGTCATTGCCCTCGCCGGTCAGCGAATTGTTCAGGATGCTGTCGACGTCGAGAGTGAAGGAGAAGTCGTCCCCGAGATTGAAGGTGAGGTCATGTCCGGCAACGCCCAGGTTGTCGAAGTCCTTGACGTCTTCGATGACGGCGAAGTCTGTGTCCGTCTTGTTGAAGCTGTCGCTCGTGTTGTTGCTGTCGGTGACCGTCTTCGTATCCGTATCCGTGATGGTCTTGATATCGGTGTCGGTCACGGTCTTCGTATCGGTGTCCGTGATCGTCTTGGTGTCGGTGTCGTTGTCGCTGTACGACTTGCTGTCATAGCTCCAGTCGTAATCGGACGTGGTGTCCGTATCGGTGATTGTCGTGGTCTTGGTGCTCGTGTCGTCGTCCGACTTGTAGCTCCAGTCGTAATCGTTGTCGCGGTTGTCGCCGTTGTTGGCGGAAATATCGACGTTAGCCTTGACGTCCACATCGACATTGTCGCGATTGTCGCCATTGGCGACGCCGCCGACGTAACCGGTCGAATCGTCTTCGATTTCAGTTGAATTGATGGCACTGTTGGCAAAGCCGTCGGCAAGCGCCCCGACCTTGGTGATTTCGGTGTCGTCGCCCGAGGATTTCGGGTCGTGATAGTTGTCGGACATTGCAGTCACTCCAGAAAAAACCGGAGCAGCTTTTCGAAATCCCTCTCATCTCAAATGGGATTTTACTCGCGCTTGCTCCGATGCGGTTAACATCGGCAGATGTAATCGATACTAAATCATCTGCAGCTACGTCGCGATTTGTTGATCAAATCGTGGTTGGGAACATACGTACTCAGTACAAGGCCGCACATATCCAGCTCCGCACCCTAAAGAGGACGGGGAGTATTCAGGCTTGCTCTTTCTTGAGTTCCCTCAAAGGACGCCCGGTATCGAAAAAGACATGACGATACCTGGCTTTCCCATGTCGCCACTTGGACGACGATCAGAGATTGCTGGAAAAAATGCGGATCCGATAGATATCAATTCGGGCTAAGGCAGATTTGCAACGGTCGGATAATCCTGCTGCCTCTGCGGCACCAACACTTCTTCCCGGGCGGTCCGGGACGCCAGCCAACCAAGCAAAATCCCGGATTCCGGCAGTCGCCGTTGAGTTGAGGAGCTCTCTTGAATGTTTCCTCGCTTCATATTCGAGTATCGCCACACATGACGAAATTGTGACAAACTGTACTGGAATATTACATCTCGAAGATGATCTATATTGAGACGGATGTAGCCTAGAGGTATCTATCTAAACAAAAATACAACCAAGATGTTGTAACACATTGCTATTCCCTCAGTAAAACTAATTACTTTGGGCCATTTCCTTCCTTCGTAATCCGTATTAACATAATTAAGAAATGTCTAAAAAATAAGGCGGTGACGTCGGGGGGCTGACATTTCATAAGATCAAATACCCGCCATCGCTCCACGTTTGAGTAAAGTGTAACGCTAGGGGAGGCGCATATGTTCATGACAGGCTCAGGAATGGAGAATGCGGACCAAGGGAGGAAGTTGGGTTCGTCTGGAGATACTATAGTCGTGGTAGCCAAGGCGGATCTATTTTCCGAGTGCATGGTGGAAGCACTGGCAAAGAAATTCCCGAATTGTGAAGTCGCAAGCATTGCGAATGTACATCAGGCGCTGGAGAAATATTCCAGCGATATGAAGCTTGTTTTATTCTATCATATACCTGGACCGGAGCTTCAAGAAGCGCTGCAGGCTGTCCGGGAACATCATCCGGAAACCTCGATCGGACTTGTCGTCGAAGCGATCGACATGCTCGAATCCTATGTCAGCCGGCTGGTGGAGGCGAGAGTCATCGACGGCGTCCTGCCGCTCAACCTGCGGCTCGATGTCTTTATGGCCGCGGTGGACCTCCTGATGAAGGGCGGCGAGCATTTTCCTTCCGCGCTTCTCAATCGTCTCACCAACAAGAACACGCAGCTGGAGCCTTCACTCTATCAGACCAAGTCGGTCGACGCGGCGCGCAGCAATGCGCTCAAGCTGAGACGCGACAGCATCTCCGCGCTGACCACCCGGGAAGTCCAGATTCTGGATCTCATCTGCAAGGGCACGCAGAACAAGATCATCGCCGACAAGCTGCATCTTTCCGAAAACACCGTGAAGGTTCACGTCCGCAACATCTACAAGAAGATGAACGTTCGCAACCGCACGGAAGCAGCATCCCGCTTTTTCAATGAGCATCCCGTCGGCGATGACGACATGTCCGGCCGGTGGCGCAATTGATCCAATTCCCCTGCTTCAGAGCGATGGACGCGCAAAGCAGCGCGACTTCTGTCCGAAGCCGCTCGGAGAACAGATATAGGGCGCCGAGCCGTGGTAGGCTGCGACCTCGATCGTGGCCTTAGCCGGCCGCTCGGCCGGATAGGCATAGGCCTTCGCGACACGCGGCGCCTCGACCACGACGGCCTTCTTTTTCGCGGCTATGGCGATATCGTCGTTAACGACCGCGCAGGACGTCGGTCCGATGGCGAGAAGTGTCGCTCCCCAGACGAACACAGCAAAGCGGAACAGACGGCGGCCTCTCGGCTGCGTTGCATCTTGCTTTTTCAACATGCCAAACCCCTCGCATATGGCGCTTCCGGTTGCAAGGCCGGCCGTGCGGTCCAGTGCGGCTAACCTCCAGCGCTGGTTTGTATCTCAGCTCCATGGAGTGAGGCTTGAGTGACGGATGGAGTATAGTGAAATCGTTGAGAATGATTAATCATTTGTTATTTTGAAGAATACTTGCGTAATTATTTTGGATATTTTAAACTTTTAAAGTTGACCTTGGTTCTAATCGTATTATAGTTTTAATAGTAAATGCGGTTATCCGATGAATAACGTCAAAGTTATTCTTAATTTGGTAGTTCTCTAAAGAATATCCAGGCGGATAGAGGAGACATGAAGCGCGTAACTAAACCAAAAAGACTGACATACATGGGAAGGAGTTTGTAATGCGTAGTTTCGTTCCCAACGAAGGCTATTCTGAAGTGACAGGCATACCGGTGCTCCAAGGGCAGCGCACCGTTCTTGTAAATGGCGGAGCGGGATTCCTCGGCTCGCATCTCTGCGAAAGGCTTCTGCAGCGCGGCCACAGCGTCATATGCCTCGATAATTTTTCGACCGGCCGCCGTATGAATGTCGATCATCTGGTATCGAACGCTCGTTTCCAGATCATCGAGCACGATGTCCGCCAGCCCTTCGATATCGATGCCTCGCTCATCTTCAACTTCGCCTCTCCAGCTTCCCCGCCTGATTATCAGCGGGATCCTGTCGGTACGTTGCTCACCAACGTGCTCGGTGCCGTCAACACGCTGGATTGCGCGCGAAAGACCGGTGCGATCGTCGTTCAATCGTCGACCTCGGAGGTCTATGGCGACCCGAACCAGAATCCGCAGCACGAATCCTATTGCGGCAATGTCAACCAGATCGGGCCGCGCGGCTGCTACGACGAAGGCAAGCGCAGCGCCGAAACCCTGTTCTTCGACTACCACAGGACTTACGGCGTCGACATCAAGGTCGGCCGCATCTTCAACACCTATGGGCCGCGCATGCGCCTTGACGACGGGCGGGTGGTCTCGAATTTCATCGTGCAGGCCCTGCGCAATGAAGACCTGACGATCTATGGCGATGGCCGGCAGACCCGCTCCTTCTGTTATGTCGATGATCTCATCGAGGGTTTCCTGCGGTTCTCGGCTGCCGGCAGCGCGTGCAACGGCCCGATCAACCTTGGCAACCCGGCGGAAATCACCGTGCGACGCCTGGCGGAAATCGTCCTGAAGCTGACGAATTCACGCTCCCGGATCGTCCATCTGCCTGCAGTCACCGACGACCCCCGGCAGCGGCGGCCGGATATTTCCCGAGCCATGGCCGATCTGGACTGGCAGCCTCGCATCGAACTCGAAACTGGGCTGGCGCATACCGTCGATTATTTCGAGGGGCTGCTTGCCGGCAAAGAGAAGGCGGAGGTCGTATGAGATGCCCCGCTACATTCTGGTTACCGGCGGCGCCGGTTTCATAGGCAGTCATATCTGCAAGGCGTTATCGCGTGCCGGGATGATCCCGGTCGCTTACGACAATCTGTCGACGGGACATGCCGACAGCGTTCGCTGGGGTCCGCTCATTTGGGGCGAGCTTTCCGATGCCGCCGTTCTACGCCGGACGATCGCCGAATTCTCGCCCGAATGCGTCATCCATTGCGGTGCCAATGCCTATGTCGGCGAATCCGTCGACATGCCCAGGAAATATTATCGCAACAATGTCGTGGGCAGCCTGACATTGCTCGAAGCCTGCCTCGACCAGAATATCGACCGGATCGTCTTTTCGAGCAGTTGTGCCACTTATGGCGTTCCCGCCTCGCTGCCGATCCGGGAGGAAAGCCCGCAGCTGCCGGTCAATCCCTATGGCCGCACCAAGCTGATCTTCGAAATGGCGCTCGAGGATTTTGCCGCGGCCTATGGCATTCGCTTCGCCGCGCTGCGTTATTTCAATGCGGCCGGGGCCGATCCCGACGGTGAGCTTTCCGAGCGCCATCTGCCCGAGACTCATCTCATTCCACGTGCGCTTCTCGCTGCCGCCGGCAAGCTCGACAGGCTCGATATCTTCGGCACCGATTATGCGACCGAGGACGGAACCTGCGTTCGCGACTATGTCCATGTCAGCGATCTCGCGCAGGCGCATCTCGCCGCCGTCAATCACCTGATGGCGGGCGGCGATTCGCTCAGCGTCAATCTCGGTTCCGGCCGGGGCACGTCGGTGCGTGAGATTCTCGAAGCGATTCATCGCACGACCGGCCGTGAGGTCCCCGTCCGTTATCGCCCGAGACGCGCTGGCGATCCGCCGATCCTTTTTGCCAACACGGCAAGGGCGAAGGCCGAGCTCGGCTTCATGCCCGCTCTCTCGGATATCGATACGATCATCCGCACTGCCGGCCCCACCTTCGGACTGGAGGTGACGGCATGAGTGATCTCTCGCAAACCGGCTATAGCACCAGAACGGCGAAGGCCGCTGCTGCGGATGCGTTCGATCCTGTTTTCACCGGCTGGAACCGTGCCGCCTATGGCTTCGGCATCCTCAGCTGGCTGGCGGCACTTGGCTATTTCTGGATCTGGTGGTGCCAGTCCGCCCATATGATTTCCTGGGTCACCTTCGTGCTCGTCACCCTCGTCCTTGCCTGGATCACGCTGGTGCCTGCTTATTTCATCCTGATCTTCCTCGATGCGAGAACGGTCAGTCCTCGGGCACGGCTGCCGGAGGGGCGGGTGGCGATGGTCGTCACCAAGGCGCCGTCCGAACCCTTTGCGGTCGTCCGCACGACGCTTCAGGCAATGCTCGACCAAACAGGTGTCGATTTCGATGTCTGGCTGGCCGACGAGGACCCTTCGGAGGAGACCAGGCGCTGGTGCGCAGAGCACGGCGTCCTGATCTCGACCCGAAAGGGCGTGACTGAATATCACCGTGCCGCCTGGCCGCGTCGTACGCGCTGCAAGGAAGGCAACCTTGCCTACTTCTACGATCATTTCGGCTATGCGCGTTACGATTTCGTCGCTCAGTTCGATGCCGATCATGTGCCGACACCGACCTATCTCCGCGAAGTGCTGCGCCCCTTTGCCGATCCTCAGATCGGCTATGTCTCGGCCCCCAGCATCTGCGACGCGAATGCCGGTGGAAGCTGGGCGGCGCGCGGCCGGCTCTATGCGGAGGCGAGCCTGCATGGTTCGCTGCAGACGGGCTACAACAGTGGCTGGGCGCCCCTCTGCATCGGCTCCCATTATGCGGTTCGCACCGCCGCGCTGCGAGAGATCGGCGGCCTTGGCCCCGAACTTGCCGAGGACCATTCGACGACGCTGATGATGAATGCCGGTGGTTGGCGCGGCGTGCATGCCGTCGATGCGATCGCCCATGGCGACGGCCCGGCGAATTTCGCCGATCTCGTCGTCCAGGAATTCCAGTGGTCGCGCAGCCTGGTCACCATCCTGCTGCAACATTCCCGTCGCCATATCATGCGTCTGCCCTGGCGGCTGAGATTCCAGTTCGTGTTCTCGCAGCTCTGGTATCCGCTGTTTTCCGTCTTCATGGCCGTGATGTTCCTGCTGCCGGTTGCCGCGCTGCTGACGGGCCGTATCTTCGTCAATGTCACCTATCCGGATTTCCTGCTGCATTTCGTGCCGATATCGATCGTGCTCACGCTATTCGCCTTCTTCTGGCGGGCAACGGCAACCTTCAGGCCGAACGATGCGAAACTGCTCGGCTGGGAAGGGCTTGCCTTCATCTTCCTGCGCTGGCCATGGTCGCTCGCCGGCAGCCTTGCGGCAGTCCGTGACCATATTTCCGGCTCCTTCGTCGATTTCCGCATCACGCCGAAGGGAAAGCAGCGGCAGCGGTCTTTGCCGCTGCGCGTCATCGCGCCCTATATCGGGCTCGCCGGCCTTTCCGCCGCGGCCATGGTGTTTGCCGCCGATGCCGCTGCCGCCCAGGGCTTCTATGTTTTCGCCATGATGAACCTCCTGATCTACCTGTCGCTGACGGTGCTGATCGTCGTTCGTCATGCGGTCGAAAACGATCTGCCGCTGCTGCCGCAATCGCGCGGGCTATGGATTGCGACGGCGACCGGGTTTGCGATTTTTGTCACCGGCAGCATGCAGGCGGGTGGGCACGGCCTGCGCGGCCTCGAAGCTCTTTCGCACGGCCAGACGCTCGTCAGCTTCACTGAAGCGCAATTTACCGTGGCCGGTGCCGGCCTTGGCGGCGGCAAGACTAGGATCGTGAAATTCCACCTGAAATGGAATGGTTTCGGCAGAACCGACCGAGACGAACAGCGTGTATGAGCCGGCGGAACCGGCAAAGTGTCGAGTATGGAGGATGTAATGAGTATCGGATCGAGACTATGGGGAGCAGCTCTTGCTCTCAGCCTGTGCCTGCCGGTGATGGCGCACGGCGCCGAGGTCGCCAAAGTGAAGGCGCCGGTGCCGGTCAGCGCCTATGAACTCTATCGGATCTACGGCGACAAGACCTGGACCTGGAATACCGGCGGCGGCCGCTTCTTCGATGACGGCCGGCGGTTCGTCGCCTGGAGCAACGACAAGGGCAAGCCGTCCTTCGCCGAAGGCAGATGGGTGGTCGACGATCTCGGCCAGCTCTGCATGCGCGCCACCTGGACGAATGCCGAGGGTGCGGCCCGCGCCAGCACCTGTTTCGGGCATCGCAAGATCGGCAACACGATCTATCAGCGGCGCCAGCCGGACGGCGACTGGTACGTCTTCCGCCACGCATCGGGGCGTCAGGGCGATGAGTTCTGGAAGCTTGTTCCCGCAGACACCGTCAGCGCCAAGGCAAGCGAACTGAAGCAGATCCTGCTGAGCCAGGAAGTAGCCCGAAAAGGAGGGTGAGCCATGAAGAAGCTGATGAAAAACCACCTCTCGACCGCCGCGATAGCGCTGCTGTTGTTGTGCGTCGCGGATCTGCCGGGCCGAAGCGAGGTGCAATATGCGGGCATTGTCCCGAACATGAAGACGGACGCACGGACGATCATCGACAAACGCCCCGTCCTTCATGCCGACGGCATCAAGTTCGGCGCCTACGATCCGAACGGGGATTTCGGCGCGCAGGCGAATGTCGCGACCGAAGCCCTGTTCCTGCCCTGGGAGGACGTCGACCTGGAGACGTTGCGCGTGGCCGATGCCTATGCGCAGGCGAGAGGCCGCAACCTCCTGATCACCGTGGAACCGTGGTCCTGGGACGTCGACTGGCGGCTGAGCTCCGCAGAGCTTCGCGCAAAGGTGCTGCGCGGTGACTATGATGCCAACATGCGTTCGATCGCGCATATGATATCCGAGCTGAAAAGTCCGGTGATCGTCCGCTGGGGCCAGGAGATGGAGGACAAGTCAGGGCGGTTTTCTTGGTCCGGCTGGAACCCGCGGGACTATATCGCCGCCTACAAGCGGATGATGGACATCGTCCGCAAGGAAGCACCGGCCACCGAGCTCATGTGGTCGCCGAAGGGGGAGCCAGGCCTCGATGCTTATTATCCCGGCGACGATTATGTCGATCTCGTCGGTCTTTCGGTCTTCGGCCTGCAGCGCTACGATGAGCTTGCCTACAATGAGCACCGGACGTTCTCGCAAGCGCTGAAGCAGGGCTATGATCTCGTCGCCGGCTACGGAAAGCCCATCTGGGTGGCGGAACTCGGCTATGAAGGCGGCGACGCCTATATGAGGCCCTGGATCGAAACCGCCACGCTGAAGCAGACCGCATTTCCGAACCTGCAGGAAGTGGTCTATTTCAACGACCGGGATGTGCATGCCTGGCCCTTCAATCTCGGCCGGCCGGACTGGCGCGTGGTCGAAAGCCTGGGCAACTGATACCTCAAAAAACAGAAAGGCCCGCCGGGGTTTTGCGGGCCTCTCCTCTCATGCCGGGCAATCGATCATCCCTTGAGCGTCGCCTTGCCCTCTTCGATGAGCCGTGTCGCTGCATCGGCGACCGAGATTCGATCGAAGGCGAGTTCGTCGCAGATCGGGCGCAGCACGCGCTGGTCGACCTGCGTCGATCCCATCGGCGCCGGCGGCGGATATTCGCCGACCTGGTCCTTCAGAAGATTGACATATTTGACCGTTTCCTGCTCCGTCGGGTTGAGCTGGGGCAGAATGGCTTCGCGCACCGTGGGCGACATCGGCACGCCGCGCTCGACGCCGAGGATCTTGCCGGCCTCGATATCGTTGACGAAGAAGTTGATGAATTTCGCCGCCTCTTCGGGATGCTTGCTCGTGGCCCCGATGCTCCAGATCAGCGCCGGACGGTAATAGTGGCCCGACGGCCCGCCCTTCTTCTCGCGCGGCAGCGTGGTGATGCCGATCTTGTTCTTGATGATCAGCTGATAGCCGATCATCTGGTTGGAATAGGCCATGCCGATCGCCGACTTGCCGAGCGCCAGGCAATTGGTGTCGATCGTATTCTGGTCGAGCGTCTGCACGTCGGCGGCGACCGTGCCGCCCTTCTTGCGCAGGTCTTCCCAGTAGCTGAACCATTCCTTGGCGTCGTCGGCGTTGAAGCCGAAGGCAGCACCTTCCTTGGCATAAAGGCTCTTGCCGCGCTGGCGTAGCCAGGCGTCGAAGACATAGGCGTAGCGGGCGGCATAGGGTCCGCCTGCATAACCTTCCTTGCCGCCCGCCTTCGTCAGTTCGACGGCGAGCTTGGCGTATTCTTCCCAGGTGAGATCGGCTGTCGGCAGCGGCAGGCCGGCCTTTTCGAAGGCAACAGTGTCGAAGAACATCGAGAAGGAGTTGAGGCCGAGGCCGACGCCGTAAAGCTTGCCGTCGACGGTGGTGAGCTTCAGCATGTCGGCGCCGAAGCTGTCGACCTTCAGCGTCGTGGGTACGAATTCGTCGAGCGCCAGGGAAGCGCCGCGCCTCGAATAGTCCGAAATCGTGCTGGGCTCCAGCTGGAAGACGTCGGCGACGGCGCGGCCGGCCATCTGGGTGGCGAGCTTCGTCCAGTAGCCGTCGCCGGAGAGCGATTCGCCGACCACGGTCACGCCAGGCGTTTTCGTCTGGTAGAGCTTGGCGACATCGAGCGTGCGCTTGGCGCGGTCGTTGGACCCCCACCACATGGCGCGCAACTGTGCGTCTTCGGCAAATGCCGGAATGGCGCTTCCCGCGCCGAAGGCGAGGCCGGCGGCTGCGCCGGCTGAACCCATCAGAAATGAACGGCGATTGACCTGCATGATATCCTCCTTTTTGTCCCAATATGCCCGGGCCATCCTCCAATGGCTTGTCGGGCATTTCGACAAATAGAGTACGCAAAATTTTTTTCATTGCAAGAAATAATGATTATCTTGCAAATTTGCATTATTTGCATAATGTTTGCTGTATGAACGATCTGAAAACCAGACGGCCGCGTCAGGCCGATATCGCCACATTGGCCGGCGTCTCCGTCTCCACGGTGTCGCGCGTGCTCGCCAATGAGCCGGGGATCAGCGAGACCGTCCGCCGCCAGATCTTGAAGGTGGCAGCCGAGCACGGCTATCCCGTTAAATCAGCCTCCGACGCCGTTGCCGGCGGGCTGGCGCTGATCGCCAGCGACGGCGCGACCGGCGGGCTCAGCGTCTTTTATGAAGCGATCGTCGAGGGCCTGCGCGCCGGTGCTGCCGAAGCCGGCATGTCCTTCGAGGTGCGCCTGGTCCGCGAGGATCGCGTGACGCCCGAGGCCGTGCGCGACTACATGCGGACGGCGGATGCCGAGGGCATTTTCCTTGTCGGCATCGATCCGAACGAAACGCTGCGCGGCTGGCTGGAAAGCAGCATGACGCCGACCGTTCTTGTCAACGGCACCGATCCCAGGATGCATTTCGACGGCGTTTCGCCGGCTAATTTCTTCGGCGCCTATGAGGCGACAAGCCGGCTGACGAGAGCCGGCCATCGCCGCATCCTGCATCTGACCGGCTCCCATCGTCACACGATACGGGAGCGCGTGCGCGGTTTCGAGGCAGCGATCGCCACCGTTCCCGGCGCAGAGGGCCGTCTCCTGCCCTTGACCTTCCAGGGCAGCGCCAGCCGCGAGGCACATGAACTGACGGTCGCCGCACTTGCCGAGGATGCCGGCTTTACCGCCGCCTTCTGCATGAATGACTTCATTGCCGTCGGCGTGCTCGAAGCCGTCACCGAGGCCGGCCTGCGCGTGCCGGAGGACTTTGCCATCGTCGGCTTCGACGATCTGCCCTGTGCGCTGATGACCAATCCGCAGCTTTCCACCATGCGCGTCGACCGCGCCGCCCTCGGGCGCGAGGCCGTGTCGCTGATGATATCCCGTTTCCGCGACAGGACTGCCCCTGCGCGCCACATCTGCCAGGCGGTCGTTCCCATTCCTGGGCGGACCGTTCTGAATGTCTAGAACAGGATGATTTTAGGCCGGGTCGGCCTCAAATCTGAATCCTGTTCTAAATTTAAAGAGTTAGAGCATGATGCCGTCCGAAAACTGCTCCCACTTGTCGGCATCATGCTCTAGAACCCGTGAGTGATGCCGATGACCTATGATCCCGCCAGCGCCAACCCGCTCGCAGGCAATCCGCTGGAAACCCGCGCCGATATGAGCCGCGCCCTTATCGATCTCTTCGACCCGCTGCTTCCCTGTTTCTCCAAGGGCAATGCCCGCGTCAGGCTGAGTGGCACCGCCGCCCATTTCGACAGGGCAGCCGCCGATCTCGAAGGTTTCGCCCGCCCGCTCTGGGGCCTTGCGCCGCTCGGCGCTGGAAACGGAGATTTCTCCCATTGGCAGCGTTTCGCCGAAGGCCTCGCCAATGGCACCGATCCCGCTCATCCGGAATATTGGGGCACGGTCAATGGCCGCGATCAGCGCATGGTCGAACTTGCCGCCCTCGGTTTTGCCCTGGCGCTGGTGCCGGAAAAGCTCTGGGAGCCGCTCGATGCACGCGCCCGCGGCAATGTCATCGCCTATCTCAAGCATGCCAGACAGTTCGATTATGCCGACAACAATTGGAAATTCTTCCGGATCTTCGTCGATATCGCGCTCGATCGCCTCGGCGCCGATTTCGACCGCAGCCTGACACGAAAATATCTGGAGGAGCTCGAAACCTTCTATATCGGCGACGGCTGGTATCGCGACGGAAATGTGCGCCGCATCGATCACTATATTCCCTTCGCCATGCACTTCTATGGCCTGATCTATTCGAAGCTCGTCGACGACGACTATGCGAAGCGCTACCGCGAACGCGCGATCCTCTTTGCCCGGGATTTCCGGCACTGGTTTGCCGCCGATGGGGGAACGATCCCCTTTGGCCGCAGCCTCACCTATCGTTTCGCCTGTGCCGGCTTCTGGTCGGCGCTCGCCTTTGCCGATGTCGAGGCGCTGCCCTGGGGCGAGGTCAAGCATCTCTGCCTGCAGCATCTGCGCTGGTGGAAGGACAAGCCGATCGCCGATCGGGACGGCGTGCTGTCGATCGGTTTCGGCTACCCGAACCTCTTGATGTCGGAGAGCTATAATTCCGCCGGCTCGCCCTACTGGGCCTTCAAGGCCTTCCTGCCGCTGGCGATCGCTGGGGATCACCCATTCTGGATGGCGAAGGAAAAGGCGCCGGAGCAGGCGCCTGATGCCGTCCCCCAGCGTCATCCCGGCATGGTGATCATGCGGGCGGGCGGCGATGTCGTGGCGCTTTCCTCCGGCCAGGAAAATCTCCAGATGCGTTTTGGCACGGAAAAATACGCGAAATTCGCCTATTCGGCCCGCTACGGCTTCAGCGTCGAGGCCGATGAACGCGCCTTTGCGCTCGCCGCCTTCGATTCGGCACTGGCCTTCAGCGATGACGGCCTGCACTACCGCGTGCGCGAAACGAACAAGGAAGCCAAACTCGCGGGCGACGTGCTCTATGCGAAATGGTCGCCCTTCGCCGATGTCGATGTCGAGACCTGGCTCGTGCCGGCAGCACCCTGGCATATCCGCCTCCACCGGATCAGGACAGCTCGCCCGCTGCAGATTGCCGAAGGCGGATTTGCCATCGGCCGCCGGGACTTCGAGCTGGATACGCTGTCTGCTTCGGCTGGGGCCGCCTATGCGATCGGCGAAGCCGATTTCACCGGCATTCTCGATCTCGGCTCTTCGGTCAAACGTTCGGGTATTGTCCAGAAGGCAATGCCCAACACCAATGTGATCGTCGCGAAAACCCTGGTGCCGCAGCTGCGCGGGCAGATTCCGGCCGGTGAAACCATCCTGGTGACGGCAGTGCTGGCGCTCGACGATCCCGCCGCCCTCTCGTCTGCCTGGACGAGACCGCCGAAAGCGCCTGACATTGCAGCGCTGGAGGCCTTGGTGAAGGAAAAGGGCATGACAGTCAGCGCCATCGAAGCGCCGGGACAGATGCCATGAGCCAGCCGGCCATTATCCTTGCCATGCAACCGTCGCGCACGCAGCATGTCCTGCCGGATGAGGTCCTGCGCCGGCTGAGCGGCATTGGTCGCCTGCTGGATTCCAAACCGCTGCAGCGCTTCGACGACGAGCGTGCGAGGCGTCTGCTGGCTCAAGCCGAAATCCTGATCACCGGCTGGGGCGGGCCCTATGTCGGGCCTGAAATCCCCGCC
>Ga0307515_10015434_pt1 | contig 14074 bp, 8 predicted proteins | sample 17_EM_MG_FD_194513 | JGI IMG/M metagenome (GOLD analysis project Ga0307515, IMG submission 194513) | Populus trichocarpa ectomycorrhiza microbial communities from riparian zone in the Pacific Northwest, United States - 17_EM | ecosystem: Host-associated > Plants > Roots > Unclassified | place...
CTTTTAGGAGGATATAAAGAAAAAAAAAAAAAAAAGGGTCATTCAAAGCACATCAAAACTTTATTGTTGCCACACGCCATCTTGGAAGGAAACAACAAGGAGGGCCACCGTCAGAGCTCGGAGGAAGTTGCATGTGCCACCCTAATGCAATGACCTCCCCCACGTACTAAGACATGAATTAAACACTCAAGAATTTTTTTTTATTATTATGTTTTGATTCTTTAATAACTCCTCAATTCAGATTTGAATTTTATCTCACCCAAGTCCAATGAAGCCCACTCGGAGAGAGAAGAAAAGATAAAAAAAAAAAAAAAAAATGGCCTAACCAGGTTTTTCATCGTGGTCTGTTTATAATAAAAAATTTATTTTGATATTTTTATACAAAAAAATAATAATTTTATAAACATTTTAAAAATTAAATTGAACCACAAAACAAATATTTTCTTAGTATTTAAGTATTCTTGTTAACCTAAGTATGCGTTGAAGATAACCCCAGATATATTCCTAAGTTATTAGTTGATGTGAAACTTGATAAATTATAAATGGCACGTTCCACCGAGCATTAGTATTAGAATTTGTTTGGGAGTATGGTAAAATTATTTTTCAAAGTTTTTTTTTCTTGAAAATGCATTAAAATGATATTTTTCATATATATTTTTTTATTTTTGACTTCAGTATATCAAAACGATAAAAAAAAAACACTAAAAAGATATTAATTTGAAGCATTTAAATTTTTTTTAGAAAAGTATGGTCTAAACACACTCTCAAACGAACCTATTAGAAGAGCAGAAAATCCAAGTTTAGGTGACATCAATACATAGCTTGCATACATGCAAAACACCAAACAATTATTCTTAAATAATTTTTATTAACATAATCAAATAATTAAAAATAAAAAATTTTACATATAAAATATTTTTAAAATAAGTTATTTTTTATATGACACAAACAAAATGATGTTCAGTATATAAGTTTTTATTTATTAAAATATTTAGTTTCACTCTTTGTTTTCTTTTAATTTTATCTTGCCTTTTAACCATAGTCATATACATAATTTATGAGATTGCAAAGATTATAATTGATAAGTTACAAACACAATGTTCCCAAATATTACAAAATAATAATAATAATAATAATAATAAGGCATCATAGTATGATCCAAATCAAGATTAAGTTACTAGAACAGTCTTCTCGTTGTTTTTCTTTTCATTGACCATTTTACCTCTAATTTAATCACTAGTAATCCAATTTAAAATCCTCACAGATTTTAAGATGGTTTATTTATGTCATCACGCTGTGTTTTTTTTTTTTAATAATTTTATTTATTTTAAATTATCATTTTTATATACTAATATAAAAAACAAAATTCCATGAAATTCCCAAAAGCAGCATGGACCATCCAATTTTTCGGTCTCCCTTGCCCATACTTGTCAAAAATAAATATTTCATCCCTCTCTCTCTCTCCCTCTCTCTCTCTCAGTCTATCTGTAGTGTACGCCTCTCTCCTCTCATCCTATATAAATTTCCAGTTTCCTTTCCTCACCCTCCATAACCCCTTTCTCTTTACTCGTGCAACGGAAACTCGCCTTCCTTCTTCCCTTTAAAAAAATTCCCAAAAATGGCAACCCCGAACGCCAAAACCACTGCACCAAAACCCACCACCGCCGTGAAACTCGACGACACGGAGGAGCTCAAGGTGGTCTTTGACCAATTCGACGCAAACGGTGACGGCAAGATCTCAACTTCGGAGCTCGGAGAAGTGCTGAAATCCACGGGGTCTACCTACACCACGGAGGATCTCCGTCGCGTGATGGAGGATGTCGACACCAATAAGGACGGACACATTGATTTGGCAGAGTTTGCGCAGCTTTGTCGATCGCCCTCCACTGCGTCCGCCGCCTCTGAGCTGAGGGACGCGTTTGATCTGTATGATCAGAACGGTGATGGGCTGATCTCAACGGCGGAGCTGCACCAGGTGCTGAGCCGGTTGGGGATGAAGTGTAAGGTGGGCGAGTGCGTGAAGATGATTAAGAACGTTGACTCTGATGGTGATGGGAGTGTTAATTTTGAGGAGTTTCAGAAGATGATGGCCGCTAATATGGGTTCCTAGATCTTTATTTTGGACGGCGACGATTGATTTGATCAATGGATGATGCTGCCGCCGGTGGGGTATAAATTAAGAGGGATAGATATACGTAGTTGCTTTTTTCTATGCACAACTTATTTAATGCTTGTATGGGTTCATAAAAAAAACCACATCTTTATCTATTCCAAACAGACCCTAAGCTATTTTAGCATGGGATTTTGGGCCATGTCGCTAACTGGGTATTATGTGGTTGGTATTTTGTCTTTGTTATTAGTACCCAGCTTTGTCTTTGTTGATTGTTGTCGAATGTTCAAGATAAAGTTTCGGATATTTATATGATCATTTCTTGCATCTTAATATCAAAAACACAATAATAAATGAGTTAATAACACACCTCTTGAGAAAATTGTTGATGTTTTTGAACTGTATGCCATGAGAATCTTTGAAGTGGACATCTCAGTGTTCGTGAAAATTCTAGAATTTTCCTTGGTAAAGTAGGCTTGAAGGGTTTCGAAGGAGTTGTAGCAAAAAAACAGGTGGTACATGTGTTCGGATAAAGTAGTAATGAGTGGTGATAAACGAGGAGCAAAAATTTGAAAGAAAGAAAGGTAATGGTACATGTCGGAAGGTTGATGATAAATATTAACTCTTTTATTCAAAAGTATAAAATATAGTTGAGACATAATTTTTTAAAATTATTTGGGATTTCTTTTTGTTTATTCAGTTGCATCTTTTTCCTATAAAGTATTGAAGATATTCTATAAAGATCAATCTTTCTATCTAACTTTTTAGAGCATGGCATTCCTCAACATCGATTATGATTATGGTGTAAGTAAAAGAATTTATTAGGGTTTATTATGTTCGAGATGTGAACCTCATAATCACAAGGAAATTATATTGCAGCCCATTAAGAATCCTTATAGAACTAGGATATTTCCAAAACAAGCTATCATATTCTTGTAGGAAAATGATCGTTGACAAATAGAAAGTCCTTCCCGAACTTCGATTCACTAAAAGTTTATCCCAATATAGACAAATACCTCTAGAATCTTCTGGTAAAGTTTCAGCTCGATCCAACCGTTAGATTTGGAGTTATGCTTAATAGCATAAAACAAAATGGTAGGAAATTTTACGCCAAAATCTGAATCTAACCTTGTTTGAATCGTATCAATTCGTGTCACTCTTTTGTATCTTAAGTTCTAGAATGTTTGTGATGTTTTAGATGTGCTCTCTAGGATCTGTAAAACCATCGTAGTTGTCCAAGTTGATCTTTGCAGAGACACATTCTTTGAAGAGGTGAATGACAAAGAGAATAGTCTATCACATGGTGGAAGTAGTGTTCATTTTTAGGAGGTCATGCGATAACTGATCTCGTCTCGGGTCTGGTTTTTTTTTGTCGGGGAGTATACAAGTGAGAGTTAGAGGAGGATTAATGGAGATAACTATGAATGTGGCAAGGACATGTTGAGGAGTGCTTTTTGTAGTGAGAGTGGGCCATTTAAATAGTTAGGGTATCATGCATACTCCACACATCATTCTGTCTTGTTCTTTTAAGGAAATAGAGTTATCTTTATGTATTTGATATACTTATATTATTCTATCTTTTTAGTACCTTATTCTTTGTGTTTTATGCAAGATCTATGTCTTACAATAGCGTACGTAACTTATTTTGTGCTTAATAGTGTTATGGACACATAACATGTAAAATGGATCTAAATGAAGCATTTTTAACACAATTTCAAAGACTAGAAATAGCATATTGGGATGAGTCATAGGAGCTAAGAAGTGTAAATTCTAATTGCATAAGAAATCCAACATGAACATGGAATCCTAGTGGGATTAGGATTAATTAGAGAAAATCTGCTAGATTGGACCACTGTGTACTCTTTGAACCATATCTGAAGCTATATATGGCATTTTTTGTATTAAAATTAGGATAAAAACTAGAAATCTCAAGCTTTCCATCCATATATGGTATGTTTGGTAACTCTTTAAGAAAATAAAGAACGATATCTTTGAAACTCGGCTTTAAAGTTGCCAATAGACTAGCACAAGTCCATTCAACCTTTCTATGTTGGGATGATGACATGTCAGCTCATTAATAACATGGCAAGGATCCCACATGACTAGGAAACCTCTCTAAAATATCAAATTCAATGCACAAGTCATTAGAATCAGATTATTATAAGAAAACCTTAAAGTAATCTGAATAGGAATTAGTTATGAACTAGAAAACTTCTTCACCTTCTCAAATCCATAAAATCAATCTTAACCTCTAAAAAAAGGGATCATATTTAGAACAAAGAATAAGATAACGGGGTATCTATTTTTTTTCATTTTTTAAAATGTGTTTTCCTTTTCTGAATTTATGACAAACTTAGTTCTCAATTTTAAAATCAGGGTTTGTGTTTAAAATCATTCTATATCTAATTGTGATACATGTATATTTTATGTTTTCTATGATTAAATTTAATGATTGATGACTGAGATTTTATACGGTGCATAGCTAATGTTTTTGGGTTTAAATCTATTTCTAGTGATTAATTTATGATGAATTCATGACTAATTAACTTGAGTAGCAGAAGTATTTAACTTTCAAACCCATGTTTGATTATTTATTACTTGAAAAACGTAAGTCTTCATTAAATTAACTCCTCATTGTGTTTAATTATCATAAATCAATTGCACCTATCTTAATTTTAATGCTAACATGTAATTAAATCTTGCATGCTTAATAAAAGTTATAATTTGATCAGGGTTAATTAATGCATGTATGTTACGTTAACTAAAAAGCAAGGATAAGTAGAAAAACTTGTTTTTCATAGTTGATTTACTTATGATCATAAATTATATTAGAAAACATATATAATTCAATGATTGATGTTAAATTATCCTTAAGAAACACTTCCTTTAAAATTGATGTTAAAACCTTTTCTTTATATATTTTACATTATGTCAATTTATCTCTTAATTTTCAGAATTGATTTCTTTTGTTTTCCTAACTTTCTAAGATGTTTTTGTTAGTTTAGATCATAAAAAACTCATCTTTTACTTATCAATTAAAGTATGTTTAATGCAATTTTACTTGATTTGCTTTAATTTAAATTTAAATAGCTTGTCTTGATTGAGTAATTAAGTTCTAATACTTATATTTTTGTGGTATGATACCTTTATTTTGTATACTACAAATCATTGATTTTAAGGGTTTAAATTTGCACGACTTCAACACTCATCAGTATTTGGTGCACGTAATGGAGTTGCGTGTTGTATTTCTAATAGACGAGTGCAAAGTTGTTCTTGAATGGCTTGAACAAAATTATTGAGCAATTGGAGTTGATGGGAGAGTTGTTAGAGACTATAAGGGTTAGAGTTTCTACGGTGGAGAGATTAGTTATTCTATTCTTTACTATAGTTTTATTAGCCATGGAAAATACTTTTGATGAGGAGTGAAAGGAAATGAACTAGCTTTTGTTTAATTTATCATAGATAGCGCCATTGATGAGGTCAAAAAAAAAATTAGACATAATTGGGCTTTTCATGGCTGCCTTTTAGGTTAATGGAGTGACTAGGCTTGGCGAGTCCATGAGCTTTTTGCAAAATAAGTCATGTATTGAGACATGTGACCCTCTAATGCTTAAGTTAGCAAGTGTAGGAGAAATGTAGTGTGTGTGTGTGAAGAGAAATGTATGAATAGAAAATTTATATGTGTAGCATAGAAAAGATTGTCTTGGTATGTATTTCTAGGACTTATCTCTTGTATGGTCAAGAATTGACTCTGACTTTTTATTACCCAAAACTTGTATGTTGCATGGCCAAGGCTTTGTGCATCATAATATGGCCTTACATCTATATGGCTAAGGATGGGCTTGCTTTCTTACTTGCTGACTGAGTATATTTATATACCCTATCATTGAACTTACTATATGGAGAAAGAAAATATTTTAATGAAATCTTGAGTTATTGGGTGTTGTGTTATATTTTTATTGGTGGAGATGTTGGTAAGAATATTTTATTTGATGTGCCATACTTACCATTAGTGGAGAGTTGATGACCTTAGCTAATGACAGTGTCTTTGGCTAAAAAAAAATGGTGTTTGCATGGAAAAAATGCATATAAAGTTTCTGTGTGCAATTCTTGAAATCTTAAAAAAAAAATACAAAGATGTGTGTGAGGATGATGATATTATTAACACTAATAGAAAATTAGTAAATAGTGACAAAAATATTGATAAAAAAATATTCTATAAACAATTTCCAATAAAAATAGCAATAAAAAATTTACATCAATAATTTCTTATGTAAATAGCAATATAATATATTCCATTGTCGCTATTTTTTATAGGATTTTTAATAAAATAGAGAAAATAAAATTATAAAAATTGTGTCAACAATTCCCTCCAAAATCTAACATATAAATATTTTTTGTAAATGATTTTAAACATTATTAACAAGAAAAAAAATTTTGTATTGATGATATCATATCTCATCTCTTGTTTATTCATTTCCTGCATCCTTTTAAAAAAAGATGGGGGGGTTTCAGATGCATGTGACACAAAAATATTAAAAATGATTGTGTTACTTAAGTTTATAATTGTTTTTCTTTTCATCTCTATCAATTAGGTGCATGAATGGTATATACTTTAGATTTTGTTTAACACTTCAATGTCAAGATTATCCTTGGATTTTTCTGAACTTACAAGAAATAGTATATACTTTACAGATGACATGTTTAGTTGTCACTATGAAAGAATATCTGGAGGCTCTGATATAGGTGTATGACTTGAATAGCAAAAGAATCGAGTCATTGGTAAGCTACAAATGTGATTCTAATTTTGTTTGGCCACCACCAATTTGGCTTATTCCTTTTCCATACTAGATTGGGCGAGACATTGTTGTATTTGTTTTCATTTATTATGATGCTTTTATGTCCAAATCAAATAAGCATATTATTATTATTATTATTATTATTATTATTATTATTATTATTATTTTCCTTTCTTGTTTGATGATCAACAATTCAGATCTATCAACAAGCAGCAGAATTGTTGAAAACTTGACGATGAAAAGTTTAATCTTTTAAAGAAAGCCAAAGGTTTTATGTCTTTAAAGGATCAATTAAAGAAGAAAACACATCACCTTAGCAATGAATATAAGGGAAAATTGAATGTTGATTTTGCGTTTAATACTAATAACAATGTTTATAGTTTTAATGGTAGTAGCTATACAACAAAAGCTCTTTGTTCTAGAATTTAAAAGTCATGAGTGATGAGCAGTTATGTTCTTTCCATGGTTACTTTGGTGTGTTGTTCTGTTTGAGCCATAGTATCCAGTTTACTTATATAACCCAGCTCGCTCTAAACTTAAAGAACATAGACCTACTAGCTTTAATATTATAGTAAACTATAGATTTGTCGAGTGATTTGGTCAACATGCACAACATATTGGTGGTCAGTGCTTTCGATTCTTTCAACTTGATATTTTCATTTGTAGAATTTGAATTGTAATCGGCTTATCCTTTCTTTCAAACATTAATTGTATGATGAATTCTTTCTTTCTAGGATAAGATTCAGAGCTGCAGTCTACTATGATCGAAACGATGGAGGCGGATGAGTTAGAAAAGCATAAACATAATAGTACTAGAATGGAAGCTCTATCCCTATTATTGGAATTCAGAATCACTAACAATTAAAGTTTGATTTTTGGATCATATCTTAGTGATTGAGTCAGATTGTAATTACTATAATTTAGTCCTAAAGTTTAGATGTTAGTCTGTCAATTAACTTCTTTTAGACGAGACCTTTTCCTATATAAGCCATGTATATAAGTTGTACAAAGCATAATGAACAAATAAGAGTAATTGTAGTTCTTTCTCTTCATTATTAGTTCCTTTGTTTTTTTTATGGTATCAAAACAAAGGTCTAGTGCCTAATATTGTTCATTGTTTTTGCTTCCGCCAATATCATCATGACTGAAACTTCATCAGAAAAGCATTTAACAAAGATAATGAATTTTTATGATCCCTATTACATTCATCCCTCATATCACACCAGTCATGCTATCGTCACTCAATCCCTGGAAAGTGACAACCACGCAACATGGAGTCATGCCATGATGATGTCTCTAGAAGCCAAAAATAAGCTTGGCTTCACTGATGGCACGATCAAAGCACCTTCAAAGAAGGACCCTAAATATAGAGCTTGGAGAAGATGCAATTAGATTGTGAAATCATGGATACTCAATTCTATCAACCTATCCCTAACTAATAACATAATCTTCTCTAACAAAACTACTAATGTCTGGGCAGATCTTAGTGAACGATTCTCACAAAGGAATCTTTTATGTATCTTTAAACTCAAGCAAAGGATTGTTAAGCATCGTCAACAATAACATATCATAGCAGCTTACTATACGACACCCAAGTCTTTTTAGAACGAGCTTGAATCATACAACGATTCGCCTTTATATAACTGTGCAAAATTAAAGCAGATTGCTGAAAGAGAAGAACATGAGCGGATCCTTCAATTCCTCATGGGCTTGAATAACACATACTCTGTTATTCGTGGATAAATTATGTTGATGCAGCCACTTCCCAACATCTAAACAAATCTACTCACTTCTGCTTTAAAAAGAAAAGCAGTGACAACTTGCTGATGCTCATGATAACCTTATTCGTGCCATAAATGTGAAGAAAAACACAAGGAACACGGAGAATAAGCAACCTACAAGGTTACAAAATAGCAAAGGCAAATCCTTATATTATACACATTGTGAGGGCAAGACACATATAGTTGATCGTTTCTATTATATCATTGGATTTTTGTCATGGCACAAGTTTCATGGTAGAGATGTCAAGCTACCAAACTAGAACAAATGATTTCCAGCCAATAATACCCACATCATGATCAAACCCAACACTACAGCAAATGGACTTCAAACCGTACTTTAGTTCATAGAAGAAGAGTACAATCAAATAAAGGCATTATTCGGCAAAAATCAGTTTTGTGGAAATATGACAGGTAAACACAATTCCAAATGTTGTAAAGCTTGTACATTAATAACAGTGTAAGTGATCATAAATCCTCTTCTTCTTATTTTTTGTCTCAAACACCATACTATGATATTGTTCATTTACCTAATGGCTCGCACATAGACACTTTATCAATTGGTTTTGTACAAGTTAATCCATATTTATACATCAATAATGTCCTCCGCATACCCTCATTTCAAGTTAATCTGCTCTCAGTCAGTAAACTTACTTGTGATTTAAATTATATTATCACTTTCCATTCTAACTTTTGTATCTTACAGAACCTGAGCACAATGAAGATGATTGGACTCGAGAAGGAGCATAATGGCCTATACTACTTGTCCAAGCACATAACCATCAAGCCACCATTAGAAATTTGAGCCAACGCCATCTTCACCATTCCAGATTTATGGCATTACTGTCTAGGACACCCTTCTACTGCACCATTTCAATTTTTATCTAAGACAATTCCTAATTTTTCTTTTCATCCTAATATGCATTATAAAATCTGCTTTATGGTAAAACAAACCAGACTACCTTTCAATTTGAGTTCCATTTCATCACATGCACCTTTTGATCATATACATTGTGACATCTAAGGTCCCCATTGCACTTATTCACATTCTGGTGCCCGCTATTTTTTTAACAATTGTAAATGATTTCTCACATTGCACTTGGATACACCTTATAAAATTTAAATCAGAACACAAACTTTACTAAAATCCTTCATTGCATTTGTCAAAACACAATTCCAATGTGATGTTAACCAAGTTAGAATGGATAATAGAAGGGAGCGAGTTTACTTTTATGTGACCTCTCTTTAATAACTTAGGAATTCTTTTCAACACTCTTGTCTAACAACACCACAATAGAATGAAATCATAGAGCGCAAATATCATCATCTTTTAAATGTTGCTCATGCTCTACGATTCCAAGCTCATATATTGCTTGAGTTTTTGGGGGAAAGCATTCTCACTGCAACCTATATAATAAACCGATTACCAACACCCGTTCTTTCCAAACACTCACTAAATGAAAAGCTTTATAATACCACACCTAACTACCATCACGTGAAGGTTTTTGGTTATCTTTGTTATGCCACCAACATTACACCCTCCCACAAATTTGATTCTAGGGCAAGCGGATGTGTTTTGTGGGTTATCCTCTAGGATAAAAGGCATACCATCTTTATGATCTCTCCACCTAAACCTTTTTCTCTAATCACGATGTCACATTTCATGAATCTATATTTCCATTCTCTACTCAACCTTCAAATACATAAACTAGTCAGTCAGACCCCTCAATACTACCATTACCTTTACTAGATGTCATTTACCCACATACACTACCCACTTCCTTACACCTATCAAATGCCCTACCTACCATGCTGCCAATACATTCCTCACACGGTATTACAGCAACCTTTCTCACGCCTTCTCTTTCCCCAAACCACATCATACAATCATTCTCCCTTAGGGAATTACCATCTCCTACATCTATACATAATACCATTAAGACGCCTTTATCATCAATAAAGTCTATGTCACCTATCATTCCATGTTGTAGACACCATGATCGCCACCGTCTACCACATCTTTAAGATTACCATTGCTTCAACGCCATCATGCTTCCTCCTGGATCATCATCTTCTCGTCGAGGTACCCTTCACCCTTTTATCTAATTTTGTTTCTTATGTCATATATCTCTCTCACCGTAGTTTTATTACAAGTCTTTCTGCCCATACGAACCAATATCGTTTGCACAAGCTGAATCTGATCCCCGATAGAGGGATGCTATGCAAGTTGAATTAACAGCCCTTGAACAGAACCATACATGGATTTTATCTCTCTTGCCAGCAGGAAAATGAGCCACTAGGAGCAAATGCTTAAATAAGCTTAAACACCATTATGATGGCACGATTGATCGATTCAAAGCTCGCCTAGTCGCCAAGGGTTACACGTAAATGGAAGGTGTTGATTATACAGACAGCTTCTCACCTGTAGCCAAATTAGTAGCCCTCAAATGCTTACTTGATGTTGCTGCAGTCCGTAAATAGCCCTTGCACCAACTCGACATCCAAAATGTCTTCTTTTATGATGATTTGGATGAAGAGGTTTATATGCAACCTCCCCCTAGCCTTCGTTGACAGAGGGCGAATATGGTGTGTCAACTTTAGAAGTCCATATATGGCTTAAAGTAAGCATCATGTTGGTTCTCTAAATTTTCAACAACCATCAAAAGAGCTGGATTTCAATAATCCTAAGCAAACTATTCCTTATTTACTAAGGTACGAGGTGTCGTTTTTACAACAGTATTACTTTATGTTGATGATATGATCATCACATGAAATGACAATGCCACAGTTGAAGAGCTTAAGAGATTCCTTCACAATAATTTTCGGATCAAGGACTTGGGCCATCTTAAGTGCTTTCTTGGAATTGAAGTTGCCTACTCCAAGCAAAGTATTGTTATTTCCCAACGTAAATACACTCTAGATACACTTAAAGATGCATGTATGATTGGGGCAAAACCAACTAAAATTCCAATGGAATAAAACCAATGACTCACCCCTTCAGATGGTGAACTACTCAAAGATCCATCACAATATAAATGCCTCGTTGGTCGTCTTCTATAACTCACCATCATAAGTCAAGACATCACCTTCTCAGTCTACGTTCTTAGCCAATTTATGCAGCATCCAAGGAAAACCCACCTAAATACAGCTCACCGTGTTCTGCGTTACTTAAAGCAAGCACCGGGCTAAGGCATTTTATTGCCATCATATAGGAAGCTGTAGTTGAAAGGTATTGTGATATTGATTGGGCAAGTTGCCCAACAACCAGACAATAGGTTACTGGCTTCTGTGTTTTTCTTGAAGGAGCACCCATATCTTGGAAAAGCAAGAATAATCGATTATGTCACGTTCTTCAGCAAAATTATAATACAAATCCATGGCATCACTTACTTGTGAATTAGTTTGGCTCAAACACCTTTTACATGACCTGCAGGTGACACACTTGCAGTCAACCCTCTTATATTGTGGCAACCAAGTTGCTCTACACATCACAACCAACCTTGTATTCCATTAAATACACAGAACATATTGAGATTCACTAGTACACTGTGTGTGAGAAAATACAATTAGGCTTAATCAAGACAATTCATGTTTCTTTAGCTCGGCAGATAGCAAATATATTCACAAAGCCATTTGATAGCTTATTATTTCATACACTACTTCGCAAGCTAGGAACTTTGGACATCTATGCTTCAGCTTGAGGAGGCTTGTTGGAATTTCAGAATCAACAACAATTAAAACTTAATTTGTGGATATTATCTCAGTGATTGAGTCAGGTTGTAATTACTATAATTTAGTCCTAAAATTTAGGTGCTAGTATGTCAATTTACTTTTTTTAGAAGAGACCTTTTCCTATATTAGCCATGTATATGAGTTGTATAAGAGTACTATGGTTCTTTCTCTTCATTATTAGTTCCGTTGTTTTCTCTACCTATTTTGGCTAAACTCAAGGTACATTAGCTAGACCATGATAGTCTACTCGTGAGAATTACCTGCAGCCATTCTGTTTTTTTTATTATTATTATAGCTCTATATTATAAAATGGAATTAAACTATAACTAAAAGGAGTCAGTGTTTTACTGTGGACTGCACTGTGCAGTCCACAGTAAAACAATGACTCCTTCCTTAGTTTTTTTTATTATTATTATTATTATTAAAGGTTATCTAAGTTTTTTTAGCTGTTTTTTTTTATGCTTTTTGGGATTTTTTTTTGTTTTTTTCTTTATTTTTTTAATTAATTTTTTTCGTTTAGTTTAGTTTGTTAATGTTAAATTTCTTTCTATTTAGTTATTAGACTTTCATGACACATATCTCGAGTTTCACGGGTTAACCTGGTTTCACGGGTGAACCCAGTTAATTCCGGGTTGACCCGTCAATTTTTTATTATTATTATTTTCATAAATATTTTTTTTTAATTTAGTTTGTTAATGTTAATTTTTTTTATTTAGTTATCAGACTTTCATGACACAAATACTGGGTTTAACAGATTAACATGGTTTGACGAGTTAACCCGGATTTTTTTTCTTTTTAATTAATTTTTTTTGTTTAGTTCAGTTTGTTAATATTCACTTTTTTTTATTTAGTTACCAGACATTCATGACACAGATCCCGGGTTTAACGGGTTAACTTGGTTTGACGAGTTAACATGAATTTTATTTTATTTTTTGCTTTTTTTTTCTTTTTAATTATTTTTTTCGTTTCGTTTAGTTTAGTTTGTTAATGTTAAATTTCTTTCTATTTAGTTTTTTTTCTTCTTAGAGGTTTTTTTTCTTTTATTTGTTATTTTTAATTAATTTTATTTAATTAATTTAGTTTATTAATATTAAATTTTTTTCTAAGTAGTTCTCGACTGATGCCTTTAGTTTTTTTTTATGCCTTTGACTGTGAACTGCACAGTGCAGTCCACTGTGAAAAGGCTGATGCTTTTTTTTAATTAATTTTTTTTGTTTAATTTAAATTGTTAATGTTAAATTTTTTTCTATTTAGTTATCAAACTTTCATTACACGGATTCTGGGTTTGACAGGTTAACCTGGTTTGACGAGTTAGCCCAGTTAATTCTGGGTTAACCCATTAATTTGTTTTTTTCTTTTTAACTATCAAGCTTTCACGATGCAAATTCAATGTATGACGGGTTAACCTGGTTTGAAGGGTTAACCCAATTAATTCATATTTTTTTTCTTTTTTTTCATTAGTTTTTTTTTCCTGATTTTTTTAACTAATTTATTAAATTATCACACTTTTATGACACAACCTTGCAGCCAGACCCATGTCCAATGTTATTGGGTCTGGTATTGCAATCCAGACACTTTTATGCTAAGGGTTAACCCAAGTTTAATGTTATTATTAATATTATAAACATTACTCTTGGATCAGGCGTTGCAACCAA
>Ga0307515_10015435_pt1 | contig 14074 bp, 11 predicted proteins | sample 17_EM_MG_FD_194513 | JGI IMG/M metagenome (GOLD analysis project Ga0307515, IMG submission 194513) | Populus trichocarpa ectomycorrhiza microbial communities from riparian zone in the Pacific Northwest, United States - 17_EM | ecosystem: Host-associated > Plants > Roots > Unclassified | place...
GTCTATACCTAAGCATGACGTATCTGAGGGATTTTTGGCATTGGCTTTAGCCAGGAGCAGACACCTTGCATTGATTTGCATGAGTATGGATTGCAACACATGTGTCAAGGTCTACGTTATCGCAGCATGGACTGGTATCCGATAAGCCTGAGAGTAACTACCGAACAAACTCAAAGAAGGCGAGATGTCTAAGTTAAAGTGTGGTCTGATTTTGAACCGACGATAATACGTGTCCCTCAGGACTCGCGAGCATTTCCAATAGGCGCCCAGAAATAAGACGCAAGGATATCCATCGGGCGACGTCAATAAGACCCATAGATTAGTAGCTATTATCTGAGGGATTAATCATAGTTCCCATTGGGAGCTATAAAGAGATTACAAAAAGAGTTATGGTGTGAGGGATTAATTTGTAGTCTGGAACAGGGGATCATCGAGAGCAATGCCAAGCCCAAACTGTAATGATAGGGGATCATCGAAGGCGATGCTAAGCCCGTACTATCTATTCCAGGGGACTATAAAGAGATCATGTTGTTCCGGCAGAAAAGAGGTAACCGGCTTGAGAGACGAAAAAACTGATACCTACCAGCGGAGAAACATTCTTATTTATTATTGCGTTTTTATGATACCTATACCTATTATATCTATACCTAGAATCTATTAGCTTTGTGTAGCGGCAGCCCCGCACCTCTGATCAATCTTCAAAGGATTTATGCCTATTACCTTCGAGAACGATAACGACATTATTGTATATGCTTTGGAATGTGGTATAGCTCACGCAAGACGAACCCAGAAAATCTTCGTGGCGCAGTGTGTGTGGTGGTTGGCTTCAATCATTGGACTTGAGCAGGAATTAGTTTCGCATATTGATAGGCTCCAAGGCCAGGAGGATACGAATTCGTCAGAGCAACTTCCCCGAGAAGTATCGGCTACCCCTAGGGACCTTACGGAAGATAGTTGAGTGGATCAAGTATTGGATAGCACCAAGCAGTTCCTGAAAGAGTCTAGGCGATTAAGAGAAATATTAGCCTTCAAAACTTCCGGGACAACAACGACCGGATGGATTAATCCATTGAAGAAATCTAAGAAATCCTTAAGCAAAGCTCAGGGGATATCCAAAGATGCTGTGATCAATAATCAGAAGGATCATTGCAAGACTGAAGGAATTGACGGCAGCGAGATTTCAAGAAGGAAAGCAGCCAACGAGTGATTACGCTGCGCTTGGCCGTTCGATAAGAAGGGAAATCATCGAGTCAAGGATTGCCATCGACCAATTAAACTAGATAAGGGAACAGCTATATTCCCTAAGGATAGGAACTATCAAAAGCCAATTGAATTATCAGGAGGAAGTGACCCTGCGGAGAGTTCCGATTCCGAAGATAATATAGATTAGGATCTACGGCCGTACGCGCCCATAGTACTTAGCGATGTATTATTGGATAGATGTCGTACCCCCGTAACAGCTATATAGATACATAGATACATAGATGAGAATACAAACTCAATACATGACTGTGATTCGAGGTGCTCCCAGAGATGTCGCCGGCACTCCAAGGTTTGTCACCAGCGCTCCCATGTGCTCCCAGGCTTGTTGTCGGCGCTCCCAGGCTTGTTGCCGGCCCTCCCAGTTACTCTGAAGGCTGGCAGGAATGCCCTCCTAGGGTTTGATACTCCTGAAATCGACGCAGCTAAGTTTACACTCCACATCCTCTCAGACACTCCTGGAGGCTTCCAGTGACTAAAATACATTCTGCTGATACTATGCAATGCGACCCGGCACCTGGGCGACGGGTAGCATGTAAATCGCCGTCAGAGGGTACGAGGTTCCGTCAGAGCCGTCAGAGCCGTCCGGATCACCCCGGAGTATCTGACGGAAAATGGAGTTGTTGCTGATGTTGAAATACCAAGGAAATGGCCGTTGGTAAGCTAAAAACCATCAAGGACGTCCTTCAAATGTACGGCTAGACTAGCTCCCGTGTGTTGGCCCTTGACCTATTATCCTTAATTTGCTTTCGAAATGGCAAAAGAACAGGCAATCAACCTCATTGAACACGAGTTGAACTTCACGCAATGCCCAATTGCATTCCATATAGTAAGCAATGACCAACGTTATGGCTAGTTTGTTTGGTGATGTCCATCCGTCCAAAGCTAAACTAACATTATTCTGTGACTGCAATTGCTTCTTAATTGCATCCACGGTCAGTGCATATTCCCTCCGGCAAATGTTGTGAAGGGTCATAGCGGATGGCCACACTAGGTCATCGCGTAATGCCTTATATGACCATCGTAGCTCTTCATTTGATATAGCGTTCCATGGAGTGTGAGCCGAAACAAATCCTACCATAAGGTAGCGATTCCACCTGTCTTGGTGAAATTAGGAAGTTACAAAGTCCTTCGCTGCCAGTTTGGAAAGTTTGGTCTGTCATTTCGGTTAATATGGATCCACCTGGATCTCAAATATGATCTTGCTCTGCGAACTTACTATTGTGATTCCTTGACTTCCTTGCCTCTTCAGGATGGCCAAAGCTGTTTCTTCATCTGTCAAACTAGTCAATTGAGTAACCTCTGACTCTGTTAATTCGTTTAACTTTGCGATGTGAGCTTTTGCCAGCAAGTGTTTCCCTATTGAGCTGGTCCCGTGTTCTGATGGATGGCGAAGAACTTGATGACAAACCATACATCTGATGCCAGGGCTGCCGGTCTCCTCAATTCCGCAGTGCAAATAGAATCGCCACGAAGGCGCATGTCTAGAATGATTCCAACCAATTGGCCGCATCGAGCCTACATTCATGGAAGCCCACCAAGCATCAAAGATGACTTGTAAAGTGAGGTCGTGCAAATCACAAATAAAGAAACGTCCATTTTTGGAAGAGATCATAACCTCGAGTAATGAAGTGTTCAAAGATTTTGAATTTGGCATGGCGGCAGGAATTTGAATCCTGGGTAATCTGACTTGATAGTCTGCCGAAAGTAACGATACAGCAAACCAGACTGCGGGTTCTTAAATATTGACTCTACAGCTACAAGCAAAAAAAATCAGATCTGTGAGACAATGCGTGCATATTTGTGAAGTTGTATACAAGGACATATTGAAAAGTCTGACTGTGTAAGACTCAATTCAGTAACAATGCCATGCAGCTCATTGCTGTGTAGCTTACTGAGCTCCCACAATAATTGTTAACGCTCGGTGGGCGCACAATTGTAGGACGTGGATGCAATATTGTCACAAGCATTTTTGCCCTCAAAGGCAGCTGATAAGTTGATTATGGGATAATGTTGTTCCATAGCCCTTAGATTATCCAAGATGCATGGCCAAAAATCATTGACGCTCCATTGACGCTCATTTGTAGGAGGCGGTAGTGTTATAGTCACTAGTATTTTGGCCCATAAAGGCGTCCGATGCATTCATTATGGGTCAATGGGGATGCACAGCGCTTTGACTGTCCATGATGCTAGACCAAAAATTGTTGTCACTCCGTTGACACTCATTTTTAGGAGGTGGTAGCGATATCGTAACTAGCATTTTTGCCAATAATGGCAGCCGATGAGTTGATTATGGGTTAACACTGTTCCGTAGCCCTTAGATTGTCTAAAATGCAATGCCAAAAATCGTTGACGCTCCGTTGACACTCATTTCCAGGAGGTAGTAGCAATATAGTCACTAGCATTTTTGCCAAGAAAGGCTGCCGATACCTTGATTTTGGGGTAATGCCGATGCACTGCACTCTGAGTGTCCATGATGCAAGACTAAAAATTGTTGATGCTCCATTGACACTGATTTCGAGGTGGTGGTAGCCATATTGTCCTTAGCACTTTGGCCCTTAAAGGCGGCCGAGACTGTGATTATGGGTTGACGCAGTTGCCTAGCCCTTGCATTAACCAGGATGCATCGCCAAAAATCGTTGACCCTCCGTTGATGCTCATTTTTAGGTGGTAGCGATATTGTCAGTACCATTTGTGCCAATAAAGGCAGCCAATGAATTGATTATGAATCAACGCCGATGCCCAGCACTATGGGTGTCCATGATGCAAGACCAAAAATCGTGGACACTCCGTTGACGCTCATTTTTAGGAGGTGGTAGCGATATCATCGCTGCCATTTTTACCCCTAACGGTGGCCAACTCTTCGAATACAGCTTAATGTAGTCGCACAGCTGTTTGATTATCCAAGATGCAAGAGCAAAAATTGTTGACGCTCCGTTAACGCTCATTTTTCAGAGATAGTAGCGATGTCGACGCTAGCAGTTTTGGACTTAAAGGCGGCCAATATTTTGATTATGTGTCACAGCGACCATGTCTTTTGTTCAATTATCAAACTCAGAAGACCCAAAATTGTTGACGCATCGTTGACGTTCATTTCCAGGATGGTTCAAAGAGTGTGTCACTATCCTTTTTACCGATAAAAACCACCAATCCATTCACTTTGGAAGGAGGTGACTATGCAGCTGTTTGATTGCCGAAAATGTGAGACCAAATATCGTTGGCACTCCGTGCACGCTCAACTTAATGACATACTAACAGTCAGTGGATGCTCAACAATTGTATGTAAAAATGCATATAGTTGTTATTGGCAGCCAATAAATCGTTTCTATGTATAAACATTTGCATCCCAAAGCTTCCAAGCTTCTCAATTTCTGATCCACGACTAGATACCATATCTGGGTGATAAAGGATGTTGGCCTATCACGTTCCAGTGCTTTCGGCCGGCAATCAACCGCATATATATCCATACGCTAGTTTTGGATATATTTAGCCCAACTTCCTCACCGTTCCTCATCCAGCTCATTCTCCGCGATTTCCATGACCGACCATAAGCAATTTTCAAAATCTCGACCATGTGCACCAGGTCTGTGCAGAGAGTTATTCAGTTGGATGCATGATCAGATGCACCATGATGGTCGTCATTCATTCAGCTTCGCATCGCGCTTTGAGCGCTGCATCTATGACTCATCAGACATTACTGACTTATATTTTGCTAGTGAGTTTTGTCTTCAATTTAGTTTCAAATGTCTGACTTACCAGTAACGGGCAGGACAATATCACATTCATTGGTCGGCAGTCAATGAGATTTGAAGTCTTGATCATTGGCGTGACCTATCCGACCCTTGCACATGCATAGACGAATTATCATGTCTCACAATTTGGTGACTGAAATCAAGTAACAGGTGACATGTTGCAAAATAGGTAACGGTACTATACTTCAAATTGATACATGGTCACAAATGCCAATTTGCCTATTCATTCCTCTGGCGACGTGGGAGCCGTCACCATGTCTCCGTCGGAATCTGATCTCTATATGGTAATTAGCTTGTGACGCAATATGCAGGGGTTAAAGCTTACGGGTTCCACATGCTTTCATTTCTGAATCGGAGATGAATCAGGCATCGGGGCGGGTGGGAGGGATGGAATGCGTTCGTCTGTCTGCGCTTTCCGCGAACCTAGTCTCATATGACTACTCCCTGGTCGAGAAGTAACTTTCGGCATTTGCAATTTTTCGGGGACGCTGTCAAGAGCCTCCATAAGCTCACCCAATGTCGTCGGTGCTGATGACGCTGCATCATCTGCCGTTTGAGGTTGAACGACAGCCAGAACCTTCCATTCAGTCCTCCCGTACTTCTTATCTCTCTTACAGAAGTAGTTGGCCACATCTCCCCAGCCTGGTTGAGTTGATTCGTCAAGCGTCATTTGCTTCTGCCAAAAATGCTCCATGCGATACTGTACCATTTTAGAGATTGTTCCCATCACCCAGCCAGGTTCGTCATCTTCGCTAAGCTTGCCCCCTGCAGGATCGTCTTCATCATCATCCTAGTCTTCCCCATCCTCCTCATTGTCGGAACTTGCAAGATCACTCAGACCGTCTCCAATGGCATTCATTATCTCCTCAAATGTTGTTTCAGACTTGGTGGTTGTTATTCCCGCCTTTTCAGCATTTCTCATATCATCCTCCATGTGTTTAATTGCTGTCTCTCCGTCATCAACTCGCTTTCTTGCCACAGCGGTCTCTCTTTCGACATGATCCTCGATCCATTTTTCCTTCTCTTCGTTGCTTAAGAAGTGAGTTTCTCGTCATTTCCCCGCCGCAAGCTTCTTTTTGGATCACAAGCTGCGCAATACTCCAAGGGCTCGGACCCATTCTGCTTCCAAACCACTCTTGCCTTTATTCGGATGATGATGTCATTGTGTGGAGTGCTTTGTCGATCTGCCATATTTGACTGCCGGTAGTGGCGAAAGGTTCTTTTTCGGAGCATTGACCCTTGTATTGTTACGGGAGTTCTCAATCCCAATAATCAATACAACATTCATTGAATTAAGTACAACTGCCTATCTAAAAAAAAACGCTTTCTCTCCTCGTTTTATCCTAAGACTCAACCTCTTGCACCTCTGTTGGAAGAGCAGCCAATCTAAACTGATACCAAAGTCCGTCGCTTCGTCAGATGAAAAGTACACCTCTCCATCGAACAACCGCTCCTCGGAATACTCATCGAATGGCAATGCGCCAGTGTTCCGATATCTCAGCACCAGGTAATCGATATTCTCGACTTCGCAAAAATGTAAAACCACTCGGTAGGTGTGGGTTAAATGGTGCTCTTTTACACCGAAAAGAAGATTGCCGAAATGTTCGACAACATGCTGAAGTGCGTACGCAGATTGTGCCAACCTGTGTCCAGGCATCTAATGTGTGTGTAGTCACGTAAATGAATGAGGGAAGTAATGGTGAATATTTTAATACATAGAATTCTTAGTAATATTTTAAGTTCGTCTTCGGTGTTCTGATTGTTGACTGTGGATTGTTGCTTGAGCTTGTTCTTCTCATTGCCGGAACTGTTAGGGGGATGCTTTCCTTGAAGTTAATGTACTTCTGCAAGGCCCTAGATACTATATCCTTTCTAAGCGTATCTCCAATTAAACTGAAATGGCAATAGATACAGATTGTATATGCAAAGGGGACAAAATCGTAATCATTGATTCCGATCCCTCAAGATATATGCTGATCAAGTCCAACCGGGGTGTCAAACAGTACTCGCAGTACACATATGTAATCGATACTGTATTTCCTTTTTCGATTCTTAACAACCGCCTCCTTTCAGCCTTAAGTTGTTTCTTCGTTTTAGATAAAGGATTGATCCTTCCTTTCCGAGTGCGTCACAAAGGGTCACCCTGGTACTGACTTTGTTCGGGGACTGTATATTCATCGGTTTCCGATTGTCGTTGGATATCTCGTGGTGTCGCTGAAATCTCTCTCTCAAACGATACTTGAACAGACGCCCGAACTTCCTTACCGCTCTCGATATCTGATGGGAATTTTTGATGATCGATTAAGTATGTCAATGCTGGATCCAACTGGACTAAGGCGGCTATCCACCAGATGCACTGTGCCGCGAAAAGATATTGTCGTTCCTTAAAGGTAATCAACAACTTCGCAAAAGTCCAGAGTATTATATCGGCTTCGCTTCTGAAAGTAATACTCATCGAAGGTGCGGTGCTGCCGCTACAAAGCTAATCATAATTTGTATAATAATAATAGATCTAGGTATCATAAAAACACAATTATATTTTATGGTCTTCTTCACTGGGAGGTTTTTTGACTGTTCGTGCTGCTAGAGCTTGTTCTCTCATTGCCGGGACAATGTGATCTTTTTATAGTCATGTTCGAGGGTGCTCAGACCCATGCTTCCATGCTATGATTACGTTTGCTTCATGATTGCTCTATTGAGATCGCGACTTACATTCTTGCGAATGCGCCCGGTAATAGATTGCCACGCATCCCTTAGATTATCATGTTCATATAATGTGGTTTCAAAGTGTTACGCTCCTGATTACTATCAGGCGATCCATTATATTAAATCATGTTGAACAACGTATCAGATCATACTTCAACTTGGACATCTTGCTTCCAGTAATAGTTCAGTAGTTGGAACATCTGCTGACATGTATGTCTAGCCAGTGCTTTACGCAATTTATAATACCTGTTGGTTATTAAAAGCCTCGCCTTTGAATATGGTTATTGGGCTATGCATTCCGAGATTTAATCAGCAACCAACCAATACGCTGCCAACGTAGATTATGACATGCATACCTCGTATTTATTAACTGGTATGACGTTGCGATGCATACTAACTCAAACCAATGAGCAGTGTCACTTCAGGCCTCTTATCTTCAGCCAATGCCATTAATCCCTCAGACACCGCATGCTTAGGTCTCAACCTTCCGTAGACCAGGGAGAGCCGCAAGGTGTTCTCACCGCGTAGCACAAGAGCTTGCAGATTCCCACATACTTGCATATTGCGTTATCGTCTGCTGCACACGTAATTCTGCGTAAGCACAACTTAACTGTGTGTTGTCCCGCTAGATAAGATATAGTAAATGTGGCCAATAATCATGCGCACTGCTGAAGGTTTTTCACTTCCCAGTAATGGCAACATAATTGCATCATCATAAGTGAATCCGCTAGTCAGGGCGTACCTAATGACAAATTGATCGACAAGTGGCTCAAGTGTAATCCCGCTAAAGATCACTTGACTGACCAACACGATGATGCTCACAAGTAGGTGTTTTGCACATGACCTCACTCTCAGAATGAATAGCCACATGTACTTGCTGCAATCAATTCATGTATCATTACCGCTGCTAAAGGAGAATCCCCTAACAAAAACACCATCAATGTTATATTAGGCCAAATTAAATGATAACATATTGTGGATACGCCCATGGCAAAATGAGCGTCAACGGAGCGTCAATGATTATTGGTCTTGCATCAGTGGTAATTTGCGTGGCGATCGGTTGCGGCCATTCATAAATGTGGTATTGGCTGGCTTTTTAGGCAAAAGAGAGAGCCACACAATCCCTACCCCATTCTGAATATGAGCATCAATGGAGCGTCAACGATTTCTGGTCTTGCATCATTGGTAATCTGATTGGTAATCGGTTGCGGCCATTCATAAATGTGGTATAGGCTGGCTTTTTAGGCAAAAAAGAGAGCCACACTCTCTCTGCCCCATTCTGAATATGAGGGTCAATGGAGTGTCAACGATTTTTGGTCTTGTAAGTCAGGTAATTCAGAAGCGATTTGGTCGTTACTATGCATAATCAAAGTCTTGGCCGCCTTCATTGGGAAAAGACATAGAGCCACGTTCCCTGCCCCATCATGAAAATGGGTGTCAATGGAGTATCAACGATTTTTGGCCTTTCATCATGGGTAATCAAAGAGCGATGCATCGGTTATTGTGTATATACGATGTTCTGACAGTTTTTCTAGGCTAAAATGTTCATGATCTCTTCGTTGCATCATTGTAAATGAAATTAGTTGTTACTGTCTGGGAGGCTGTCATGGGAATGTTGCTTGCTTATCTGCCTAGAGAGGCTGCCAGTTCCTCCTTCATAGAGGTTTGCAATCATGCGCCACTTCGATTACCCAAGCTGCAAGACCTTAAATCGTTGACGCTCATTTCCAAGATGGGGCAGGGAGCGTGTTGCTTCTGTTTTTGCATATAAAGGAGGCCAATACCTCGGTTATGACTATCTGCAACCAATGCCCGCTCTGATTATTCAGGATGCAAGACCTAAAATCATTGACGCTACATTGACGCTCATTTCCAGGATGGGTCAGGGATCGTTTGTCTACATATTTTGATCACAAAGGGGGCCAGTACATCCAAAAAGAACAAGGACGTACCATTGTTAATATTTTATGATTAACAGTAGGAAATCTGAATGCGACCATAAATAGAACAACCTGAAGTGGAAAACCAGAGATTGGACCCAACAGGTCTAGCCAAACCTGGCGAAACCCACGGGTTGACTGGTACGGGGCTGGGTTTGGACCGCCAACAAGCAGCGGGTCAGATTTTTGGACGGTTCTGGAACCAAACCAAACAGTTTTTCCGGTCGCCGCTGGCAGGTTACTCGGACCCGTTGCTAACACTAATTCCGGCTGGCCTTCAAAGTAACTAGGATATCTGATGACTGGTACAGGAGTACCATGGGAGAAATTGTGATAAGTTTGGGAACACCTCGGAGCGCCAGAGAGAACTTTGGGTGCACCTGGGAGCACCTGTGAGCGCTGGCGGCAAGCATGGGGGCGCCGATGACAATCCTGGGAGCGCCAACGACAAGTCTGGGAGCGCCAGCGTCAATTCTGGGAGTGCCAGCGTCAATTCTGGGAGCACCTCAAATCACAGTAGAGCAGCCTGGGAAGAACAACATCTTCTTTGGGAATGCTGCTGGTGCACCTGGAAATCATAGCTACTACTTTATCGGCCAAGGATTTTTAAAACTCATGTATTCAGTTTGTATTCTAATCTATGTATGTATATAGCTACCGATCTACACATGGTATATCTGGACTGGCTGCAGGCTGTGCTTGAGCGCAATGCGAGGTGCACCTGAAAATGATGATCGAGTCAACTCAGAAATACACTCCGAGGCCTTGATCGTGCGAGTTTGGAGAGGCACTGGGAGCCGGTAATGGAGCGTATTTGGAGATACACTTCGAGCACACGAACAGGGGAACTTAGAGATGCACTCTCCCATCGTGATCGAGCAAGTGTGGAGATGCACTTGGAGGTCACGATCATGCAAACTTTGAGGCCGCGGTCGAGCGAGTTGGGAGATGCACTTGGAGGCTGTAATTGAGTGAGTTTGGTTGTATACACTTGGAGGCCATGATCGTGCGAACTTGGAGGCCATAATCATGAAAGTTTAGAGATACACTTGGAAGCCGTGATCGAGTGAGTTGGAAGATGCACCTGGAGGCCGCAAGTGATCGAGTTTGGAGATCCACTTGGAGGCCGTGATCGAGCGAGATTGGACGAGTACTTGGAGTCGGTCGATGGACGGCACGCTGGGTGCTGAGACTGTATATATCAGTCAGTCATCTTGCGCCTGTGGGAATGTGACAAGATGACTTAACCTTTGAGCTCTCAGGGAGACCTGGCTGAGAGTGGTGGATCGTGTAGGGAGGCATGCCAGAAGCTCAAGCTACATTCATGAGTCAACTCTTAACCATGAGAATGAAAGGAAGATATACAATCTTGGGTGGATGCTCTCCTCAGTGTATGCTGTACTGGGTGTATGCTGTACTGGGTGTATGCTGTACTGGGTGTATGCTGTACTCATTGTATGCTGTTCTCAGTGTATGCTGTACTCGGTGTATGCTGTAATCAGTGTATGCTGTACTCAGTGTCAACTCATGATCATGGCATGGAGAGATAGAGAGGGATGACTTAACATTGTATTCTTGTGACGATGGTAGAGTTGTGGATGAGAAAGAGAAATGGAGGATGAAGATGGGAATGATATGGAGGATATGAGCGGATATGAGAAACCAGGGGTATGACATTTGTAGTGTTCGAAACGGGTCTGTTCTGTTCAAGACCCAACCGAAAACCCTACCTGCTGCCTCTTGGCAGGCCAAATCCAGACCCGTATCCATCAACCCACAGGTTTTCCCGGGTTTGGCTAGACCTGTCGGTTGCAATCTCCGGTTCTGCGTTCCGGGTTTTTCTTATTATGGTCGCATTCTGATATCTTACTGTTCATTGCAAAATATTGACTATGGTACAGCATAGTCATTTTCTGATGTATTGACAGCCTTTATATAGAGAACAAGTAGAGAGACGCTCCCTGCCCCATCCGGGAAATGAGCATCAACAGAGTGTCAACAATTGATTGTCTTGCATCGTGGGTAATCTAAGTGGTGCTTAATCGCACGTATCTATAAACAAGTGGTTGGCAGCCTGTATAAGCAATTAAGCAAGTGATATTCCCGTGATAGCCTCCTGAATAGTAACAACTTATTTCATTCACAAAGGTGAAACTAAGTCTTCACGAGCGTTTTAGACTACAAAAACGGCCAAATCTGACAATAAGGACTTTATCAGGCACCGCGCGCTTCGATGAACCATGATTGAAGGCCCAAGATCATTGACGCTTATTTTCGAAATGGGGCGGGGAGCATGTCGCTTCCTTCTTCGCCTATACTATCACGACCAAATTACGTGTTTTTTACCGGACTTACAGGACCAAAAATCGTTGATGCTCCGTTGATGCTCATTTCCAGGATGGGGCAGGGAGTGTATCACTGTCTTTTTTACCTATAAAGGTTGTCAATGCTGCCGTTCTGTATACCCACTGCAATATTACGTCTTAATTACCAGACTAACAAGACCTAAAATCGTTGACACTCTGTTGATGCTTATTTTCAAGATGGGGCAGGGAGCGTGTTACTTTCTCTTTTGCCTATAAAGGATGGCAACACTTCGATTATGTGTATTCACTACCAAATTGCGTTTGTATTACCTGACTTACGGGACGAAAAATTGTTGATGCTCCGTTGACACTCATTTTCAAGATGGGGCAGGGAGCGTCTTGCTTTCTTTTTTGCCTATAAAGGATGCCAACACTTCCATTATGTCTAATTACTACCAAGTCGCGTTTTTATTACCCGACTTACAGGACTAAAACTCATTGACGCTTCGTTGACGCTCATTTTGCCACGGGCATATCCAAACTATAACATCATTTCATTTGGTAGAATATATCATTAATGGTGTTTTGACAGCATTTCTATTGTCTTCATGTACTATCTTCTTTATCACTACATTGTTCTTTAATAATACATATAAATAGATCCTTTAAAACATACTATAAAGTGTCCGGTAATTGTAGATGATACTTCACTCAAAAATCACTTTCCTTATAATCCATGTTCGTTTCCACTTGCAGTTTCACTCAATCAGCCGCTGTCGACTTCAAAATGGATGTTAGCTGTATTACCATTCAGCAGATTGTGTACTAACCAGTGGATGTTCCGTCATCAGTCCGCAAATCTGGAATAAAATCTTCATTGTGCTCGCTATCCTTGGTAGATGCATCATGATTGAACAATTGAGCGCTGGGAAGAAGGGTTGGTATATATACATATCTGGCAGGCTGATTTGCGATTTGGGAACATTGAGCGCCATGATTGTCACCGGGTGGTGCAGGTGGTGTTCCGGGTGGAGGTGGCATCTGTTCTGGTGTCGGCTGTTTGCATCAGTGTTACGGGGGTTCTTAGTCCCAATAATCAATACAACTATTAATTGAACTTAAGTACGGCCGCCTATCTCAGTATCTCTTTCTTTCCTCGTCTTATCCTAAGACTCAACTTCTCGTTCCTCTGTAACGAGAACAACCAGTCTAAACCTTTACCACAGACCGTCTCCTCTGTAGATATATATCACGCTTCATCGTCATACCACCGCTCCTCGGAAAACTCCTCAAATGGTAACAACCCGGTGTTCAGATATCGTAGCACCAGGTAGTCGATACCTTCCAGTTGACAGAAACGAAAAACCACTTGGTAGGTGTGGGTTAGGTGGTTCTCTTGTAAACTGTAAAGAAGATTGCCGAAAGTCTCGACAACTTGTTGTAGTGCGTACTCGGATTGTGTATACCTGTGACCAGGCATATAAAGGGTAGTCGCGTAGGTTGATTAATGAAGAAATAGTGGCGGACTATTTCTTAATGGATAGATAGATAATAGATGGAATTCTTAATAATATTTTATGATCGTCTTCGGTGTTCTCTGAAAGCGAACTTCTTCGCTGCTGCCTCCCCAATTCCTTCGGCCAACGCTGGCACTTTATAGCCCATGCTCTCTTCTAAAGGTGATAGCGTTATCTCGGCCACGCTCTCCTAGCACCCGGTAATAACTCGCCACAACACCCTCAGGTAATTGTGCTCATGCAATGTGGTTTGAAAGCCTTACACTCCTGATAACAATCAGGCCATCCATCGCGCAATATCAGCTTATCCTTCCTATCTCAGACAATCCCTTGCAAACGTATGAGTCGGTAGTTGGAACATCTACCAACCAAGTTGATAATGCGTATCGCCTCTTAATCCCTCATGCACATGAGTTATTAATTGCGTGAGAGATTTAGTCGGCGACCAACCGATACTATGCCAAGGTAGATTAAAGATGCATAAGCTCGTATCCAATACGAGGTTACTTTGCGATCCAGACCACTTCGAGTCAACGAGTAGTGCTCGCTCTAGGCGCATTGCCTACGTCATTAATCCCTCAGTTATGTCATGC
>Ga0307515_10015436_pt1 | contig 14074 bp, 2 predicted proteins | sample 17_EM_MG_FD_194513 | JGI IMG/M metagenome (GOLD analysis project Ga0307515, IMG submission 194513) | Populus trichocarpa ectomycorrhiza microbial communities from riparian zone in the Pacific Northwest, United States - 17_EM | ecosystem: Host-associated > Plants > Roots > Unclassified | place...
GTCGGTCGAGTTGCCAAATGACCTCAACTGCGCGCCAATTGCGTCAACCACCAGCCATTGAGGCCATTGAAAGGGTACCATATTTTCCCGATGTAGATATTAGTAAGGAATCAAATAATAAATAATAATCTATTACGTTAGGGCGTAGTTATTTAATTATAATACTAGTTGTATATAATTTATTATAACTGACTACCAATACTATACCAAAACATAAGACTATAGCCTAGAAGGCTCTAAGACAGCATTAGCACTACCCTTATATACCTTATATAACTCACTACCTATATCTCTCTACCTATTTCCATTACCTATTACCAACTATAAGCGCTGTCTTTTTAACACCTATTTTGTATATATATACCTCTTACTTTCCATAGATTTACAATTAAGTTATTTACTTAATTCTCCCACACTGCCAAAGCTTACATTTATTGTTAAGGTGGTATTATTATTAAAGGCGTAGGCCCGCTAGCCTACTGCCGTTAAATTCCCGCCTTACAAACCTCTAACCTATCCTCTTAATAATGCCGCCTAAAGAGCCCTTAACGACCTCCATCGTAACCGCTCCCTCGCCAAGTTTAAGAACTAACGAAACCATTATATCTACCGCGGGAATTATAAATGACCACCTTTACGAACGGGAATCCCCTATAACCTACAACCTCTTATAACCCACGATCTCCTATAACCCATAATCCTTCAGGTCCCCTATATAGGGAATCGCGCGATAGCTGTCCTCCGTAGTTATTGCTCGCTGCCTTTTTTAATCGCATTTATCTTCGTTTTCAAACCCGTAAAAAAAAATTTCGCAATAGCTACGCCTTAGCCCCGTAGTAAGGGTGCAGATTATTACTAGAATACGCCTCCATAAGGCGACTACGGCAATCCCTAGTATTAAATGCAGAATCCGCAATATAAAAGCCAAAAATACTAACAGCAGCCCCTAGAGAAACCTATATTTAAATAGGTTTTTATAATAGAGAGACCGAAATAGAACGACCTTTAGGCTAAAATATTGGTATAAAGACTGCACCGAGCTTATTAGATCATAAATAACAGTGCTAACGTTATGCGCAGTTTCTTATAGTATATATTGGCTTTGTTATAGTCTTAGGTATAGCAATTTAAGGATATAGTTCGTTCCGCAGAATAAGTTAATATTTACTAGCTAATGGGTCTCTAGCTACTATAAAAGGCTTTAATAGCGGAGGGATATATAACAATAAAAACGATTTCGGGCTGTCTATAAATACTATTATACTCTTTATCTTCTACCTCGTAGCCTCTATTATCCTTAGCTATGGTTATATCTGGCTTGCTTAAGTATTTATAAAGCAGTTCATCTAAATCACCGGAATCCTCAACACTATCTTCGGCTTTATAACTACAATTTATATACTATTAAGGAAATATTAGTCCGGAGGGGTTGTGTTTTTACTATTTGCGATCTTTACTCTAATTTGTTTCATCACCTAGATACCTAGGATTCTATTTTCGGTCTTAATGCTATAGATAAGTATTAACGTTTCGAAGAAATATGGCCATATCTATCTTATTTCCTTTATCGGAGGCCTTCTCGCGATAGCATTCAGCGTATAGTATTTAGTAACACTTATCGCAGTCTACGTTAAATATAAACTGGGGAATAATCTAGCTTGCTTAACCGGCGTTAGTGGCTACAGTAGTGCCAAAGTCATTAGGCTGATCGTCTTTATAACCTTCGCTGCGTACTAGGCATCCAAATGGCTAAAGAATACAATCCACACCACTATCTCCGGCGCATATGGGTTATGGTACTTCTACTCTCGCAACTTCCCTCGTAGCGCTATACGGGGTGCCCTTAAGCGGTCCTTAATATATAGTTTTGGGAGCATTAGCTTTGGCAGCTTATTAATAGCCCTAATTAATATACTTCGCCACTTCTGCTCAATCGCTTAATAGCAGGAGGGGTTGTAAGAAAACATAGTCGGGGCAATTCTGTTCTGCATTTTAGGCTACCTAATTAGCATTTTAGATTGGGCCGTATAGTTTCTTAACTAATATACATTCTCTTATATTGCGTTATATGGGAAACCGTATATTGCCGCTGTAAAGGATATATAGACGTAAGCTCCCTTTTTCTCTCTTCTTTTCCCCCTACGCTTTGCTAATACTTGCCTAAGCCCGGAGTTCTTTATTAGCTAATTCAATATAGAAGGCCTAGTGGCTTCACGTAATGCTGGGCTATGTGTTTAATATTACCCTTAATATAATAAATACTAATAACCAGAATAGGATAATTAAGAATTATAGTATTAATACGCTTGTAAACGAATGCCTTATTAGGCCTATACTTATAATAGGTGCTATATTTATCGCATATGCCTACGCCCTCTTGGCATACCTTTATCTCATCTTCACGTCGCCCGTTTATAATAGCGATAGCACCTATACGCCAGTTATTATAGCTTTTACGTTCTTAATCGGCCTTTAAATTTATAACATCTTTATAACTCCAATCGCTTCCGGTATAGATACTATATTTATAGCATTAGTATAGGATTCGGGAGTACTTATAAAAGACCACCCAGACCTTTATAGGCGAATAGTAGTAGTGTATCCGTATATACAGCAGTGTATCTATATATAGAAAGGATATCGCGCTAACTGCGGTTATATGGCTTTGTTTGGATAAAAACCCTTTTATATTTCTGGTTCGGAGTTTCGAGTTAGACTGCCTATATATTAACTTAATAGCTAATTATATAAAGTTGCGGCGGGCAAAGCTTGGCGCAGATTATCTCTTTACGCTACAATCTCTTAGTGTTTTAAAAGTATGGCGGACGTAATAATAAAAATAGCTTTCTTTATATAATATATAGTTGTAATATTAGAGTCTAAGAACGAAACAAGTAATATCGTTTTAGTAATTAGAAGTTTGTGTGCTCAGTACCTTAGTATAAATGTTTAAATACTTTAACTAAAACCCGTAAATTTAAGCGAGTAATTTATGGAAATTGCGCGCATAGCATCACTATAATGAACTTTAGATATATATATAGACTAAGAAGTCCTTATATCGCATTAGTTATTAGTATAGGTAGTCTTTTTTAAGCTGTAAAGAGGTATATAAAGAGTCTATTGCCTAAGACGAGAACCCTATAGTATACTTTCCTGTTATCTCCTAACTACATATCTTGGTTTATCTTTAGTAAAAAGACTGTAATATACGCATTTATAGGCATGTCAGTTGCTTTCCTTAATAAGGAGCTACGGTTTAAGGCACACCTAGCAGATAAGGCAGGCAAAGACACTAATAGTGGCTTAATAATAGAGGCTTAATAGGAATACAAAATTACATTCTAAATTATGTCTTGACGCCGCATAAATCTGGGTAAAGAACTTTTATATACTGAAAACTTCTAGGCTGCCTAACTAATCCAAGGAACCCGGTAAATCCCTTTTACGCGGTATAAGTAATATCTTAGTCATTGGGTTAGATGGCCTTCGGCAGCAACACTACATAATTTAAAGGCATATTCGGCTGTAGCGGCGTCAGCATACTATTTAAGTAGGTGTGGAACGGAAAATCAAATATAGGTTATATTTTCTTTGGGGTGTAGTATAGAGATCGATTTGGGGATCTATTATGCTAAAAACTAGACATTAGCGTAGTTAAAGCTATAATTGAATTCGTAAAGGAAACCAGACGTTTATACCTAAGCGTATAAAATACAGAGAGCACAGAAGCCGACGTTAATAAGTAAAGACTCTTAAGAATTCCTCCTCTAACTATCTAACCGAATACGCCGCGAGCCTCTACTAGTACGTCGCCGATTAAGAAGTATATAACGCTGGAATAGCCCTACGGATATAAGGCGTCAAAAATTACTTACTTAAGCTCGCCTCTAAACCCCGACTTTCTTCTAATAGTAACACATTACTTTCCTTTATTTCTTTAGTTAAGTATAGTATTAGGTAATAGATATATAGTTCTTATAATTGGCTTCTAAATTAGAGCAAGCGTGTTATTAGCAGGAAGTATTTAGTTAGCGCTCTATAACGGCCTATACCCTAAATAGTACATAGCCATAATAGAATATACATATATATATACATACGTAGAGATGCAGGAAGTGGGAATAAAATGTAAAAATGAAAGGTTTTAAGAGTGCTAACTAATCTAAGCGGCGATTAAAGTCTTAGCCACGTGTGGCGGATTCAGCTCGGGTACCCTATAATACCCCACTTTGGAAGCGGATTAACTCCTAGCTCTAGAGCTAAGAAACCCTATTAACGGGGCACGGAACCTTACTACCAATTAATTAAATATTATAATAACCCCTAAGGTAGAAATCTGTACTAAAGTGCCTATTCTAAGGCTGTTTAACGTAAAGGTTACGAATTACGAGTAAAAACTTGCGTTTTTACTTAGACGAAGAGCATCTCATTGATGTATTCTTATAGTTTGGGTTATCGTCCACTATACACTTCACTACTCTCTCCGTAACTTAGCGCAATTAGGCAGCAGTTCTGCTATATCCTCTTTAGTTATATATCCCCAGTCGCTAATCCTTAAATTTAGGAAAATTTAGAGATATTATCGGTTCCAAAGACATTATGCAGCCTTTTTCTCTCCCTCTATCCAACTTAATTTTATAAAAATTGTCATTTAACATTAAAGCAGCAAAATTTAATATAGTATTATATCTATAAGCGAAATATTTCCTACATTCTAGATTTAAAAGCTAAGGTACTTAAGTACTTATCTAGTTCTGGTTATACGGGCATATATACTATATACAATTATCTAAATAATAAGCACCGGTACGAAATATGCATAGTGGTTAAATACAGGAAGAAATAGAAAATTTATTAGGCTGGTGGGCAGTGGAGGCTATATAAAGAGTGCAATAATTATCTAAAAGGGGGCCCATTAGGAACCGCACTAGGTGGCTAGATTTAAGATAATAAAGGAAATCACTAAAGCGATAGAAGGTACCGTGGCCTAATTTTGTAGAAGGGGTATATACAAAGTCACCTTAATGCGAACCCTTTTCAAATTAATTAACGGATATAACTGACGGTTCTTAATCCTCTAATTCGTCGTCTAGGAGATTATTAAGCCACTTATATTTCTAGAGATCTATTTCGTCCGATTGTATCCTATCTAATAATGTCTAACTAAAAATGTATCGGGTTGCAAACTAAGAGATTATCTCATTGTACAAAATACTAGGTAGTGCCTATTAAGACCTTATTGCGAAATTCCATATAAAATACCAGAGACGTATCTATTGACGGCGAAGCTGTGACCAAATACAAGCTATCTGGAAGCGAAAACTTTTGAATAGCCTCTTATAATAATGCCTTCTTAATCGGAACGTCATTCTGGAATTATATAGAGGTAGTTTATTCTCTAGTTGCTAAATCTATTAACTATAGACTAGCTAGTGCCCGTAAGTATAGTGCTGTTAGGCTTTAAATGCAGCGTTTTTTAGCTCGACTTTACTAAAAGGTAACCATAAACTAAGTGGCGGTGACGCGTAATGCCTAGAACCTATATCTGTAATATAGAGGAGGCGGTATTTATCTTTATAACGAATATATTGTCGGCCTTTAATGCTCTTAAAAATCCGCGATTGCTAGTAAAGTTATAGGTCTATAAATAATTGAGAGGATTTAGTCCAGACTGTAGCTTTTAAAGAGATTGGCGGCAAATGTTAACTAGTTATATTAAGTAACTTTAGGAGCAATTTGGTGATTACTGCGCCTAACCATAAGGGCGCCGAACTTGGCCGACGAGTGGCCATTATCTAGACAATCTTCTGACATTGCTCTTCTTTCTTAAGAGATAGAACAATTTCCTGCAATATAGGATAGAGCTATTTGCTAGCAATATTATAGTCTACGCCCGGCTCCTAGAAACATCTAAATATAGAGGAGGATAACGCGTTTAGAATGTAGCCCAGTGCTATATAATATAGAAGGTAGGTTATAGGTGGTATTCGCTTAAAATTAACTAACTCTATATATTCTGGGAACCCGGTTATAGATTAGGGGCAAGGTAGTATAATATACGCCCTAAACCTTCCTTATTTTAGTAAGGTAAAAGTAGCGACAAATATAGCTAGAAGTTGGTTATAGATATAATATACCTTCGCAAATCTATAGAGATATCCCCGCGCCTTAATAGAGTTAGGGGGATTACCTAGCACATCTAACGACTTAGTTACTGGATAATCTTAAAGAATATTAAAACGGTTCTTAAGGCTTAAGTAATATAACTATAGTGGATAGTACTGGTGGCTTGACCGGTAAAGGATCGATCGCCATCTATATCCCGGTGCGAGAATTGCCGCCTACTATCAGCACTCGCGTATAGCTACATCTCTAATATAAATGGAGAAAGAGCCATCTTTAGATGGGGCCGTAGTAGTAAATATAGCCGCTTTATTATTAGTGTAGAAAATCTTATCTTTTTTAGACTTTTTACGCAATTTAAGGAGATAAGTAAAAAGGACGTACGACTAACCTAATATAAGTATGGCGAGGTAGTTCCCTAAAAAGCCCGTGTTAAGTCTAGGCCCAAAGCTAGGCCAGAAAGGCAAGATATTATCCGCAATATAGCAGACGCTTAGCGAGTTTAAGCTAATCAAAACCTTCTAAGAGCGCGATCTCTTCGTTATAGTGTTAAGGTAGCAACCTTCCAATGATCCGATATTCTATTATAAGGACCCTTCTAAGAACAGCGATTTATTCTCAATAATTTCTTTAATATTAGGATAATTGGGTATTAAGGGTGTCTGGTTTAAAAGTATGTCGATATTACTATAGGAAAGTAGATAACTATTTATTAAGCTAGCTAAGTACAATAGCTAATACCAGAAACGACGGCTTCGGGACAATATTTTCGATAATTGTCGCGGAGTAGGCCGGATGTAATCACTATTATACTTCGTTTGGTCTTCCTTAGGTATAAACCTATATTATAATTAGTAAGGCAGTTACTATATATCGAGAAGGCAAACTAGAGAAGGGGTGATATAGAGCGCACTTCGCGGATAATATATCTGCTTCCTACAAACTGCTTATAATTTCGTGGATTAGATTTAGAGATTAAAGGCGGTGTTATATACTAATATTCTTTTAAAGGGGTCTGTAACATAGATATAGGGGTATGTCATACTATAAGTGTTAGGCTATATTGCAAAGTTTAATAGTTATAAGAACTAGTTAGGGTTAGGGAATTTCGGTGCTCTTAAGTTAACTTAGTAACCCCACTATACTAAACAACCTTTACTTATCATTATAAGCTAGCCGAGTTTAGCGCATAAGGCTAATAGAAGGGTAATATTAGTGAATACAGCGGTGCTTATTCGCCACAACGCTAAGCTTATTACTATTATTAGTCCTAATGCTAACTACAGCCCACTCTACTCTCTATTCTTCTATACCATTAACCCTAAATCTCTTATTAGCCCTCTATACCTATTTAGTAAACCCTTTAGGGCAGATAAAAGTAGTTTCTATCGTTTTACCCTCGTATTTATCTCGGTCCCCGTCGCGTATAGGGTTCCCTTAGTTATTAAATCGCCTCTTAAACTCAAATCTACAAGATTTAGTTTTATTATTACTCTAAATTTTTCACTAAGCTAAATTTTAGTATCTTTAACTGTTAAAATAAGTTTTAGCCTTTTTAATCTTGCGAATAAAGTTTCTAAATATATTAAGGCCGTAGAGATAATAAAGGAATTGCCTAGGTAGAACCTCCGGGTGATTTACTATAGTTTAGATAGAAAAATCATTAAAAAGTTTATAATGATCGGCGAGGATAATTTATTCGTAAATATCCTTAAGAATATTAATACTTAAGATGCGGTAGATTATATTATAGAAATGGAGTAGCGAAGAGTAGAATATATAATAATGTTAATTAGAGAAAAAGTACAAAAACAAGTACTAAAGCGTTTAGCACTAGATAAATAGGCGAAGATAGTAAAAAGGGTTAAAGACTATTAAGAGGAGTTAGAATGTCAGTGGCTAGATAAGATTTTTAAAGAATACGTTAAGGCAGAGGGATTTCCAGCACATTACCCGAAAACAATAAAGAAATACGTAGTATGCAAGGAAGGGTATTTATTAGGGGAGTTGGTGCTAACAACAAATTGCTAAAAGCACAGCTTTTATAATAGATGCCGTTAGGAGGATAGGGTATGCCCAAAGTATAAAGAGGAGGAAGGCAACCGTAGCTTAAAATAGTAGCTTTTATCCGCTAATACCTTAACTCTCTATCTTCTACCGGATACTAATTTTAATCTTTATCTCTTTATATATATAAGAGAGTGTATAATATAAGTAAATAGTATTATCTATACGTGGCGGAAAACCACCTATATCGGAATAAATTTATTGTTTAGCTAACTGTCAATCAGAGGACTAAAAGATAAAAGGAATAATAACTCTGTCTTATTACAAGAGGCCCTAGAGCCTCACTATATACGCTAAATAGGTAGTAAAGACCAACGTTAACACTGATGTCGATTTAAAGCTATTACCTTATAGCCAATTAATTGACATTACTAATAGGTAACGAAAGGGTAATAGAAATAGTATAAAGTTATAAGGTGTAGGCAACTAGAATAGAAACAGGGTAATTATCAAAATCTAACCTAGATCGACACTAACTTAATACTCTCCCTAGCCCTTCTATTAAGTTATAACTTATATAGTACTAATATCCCTCCCTAAGTTACGCAAAACCCGCCGTGCTGCAAAATATAAGGGGTACTTTAACTTTAAGCGACTACGACTTTACGCATACGTTAATATTCACTATAATTTTATATAAGCCGTATACTATAGCTACTTTAACACTCTTAGAACCCCTTTAATCTATAAATTATGTTTATATTATTGCCTTCTCTCCTAATTTACTCTAAGCCTTCTTTTATAGCAAAACAATCTCTATTTACTACAGCACTACTATTAGGCTTTTATTGCTTATAAACTAAATATAAGGGTCTTACCCGAGCCTTAGAGCCTTATTACGATAATAGGAAGTTATTATTAACTTTATGCCTACTATCGCGCGCAAATTTATAAAAGGCCCCTACCCCAGTTGGTACTTCTAATCGAACTAACTACCGGTTTTAGCTAGTGCGAAACTACCCCGCGCCCTATAATCGTCACGGTGTAATTTATTTATAATGACTGTTAGACCTATAGCTATATAGAGCCTTTGCTAAGCGTTTGGGACATTATAAAATCCAACTCCGGATTAGAAGCAGGGTTAAGATCACGACGGCCCGGGCGCTCGTTTAGTTAACTAACGCGTCTAGCATCGAAACTATAACTAGCTTTCGACACAGCTACTATACAACTTTAAGATATGGTCTAACGTATGACTATATTTACCCCGAGAGCTTGCGTAATATAGAGGTAAACTATTACGTCACCCTTAAGCTCTATAGAGCCGCCATTAGTACCACCGCTAATTAAATAAAAGATTTATTTAAGCCAATTATGTCCTTATACTTCTTAAGCCTAACCAATCTATATACCTTTTACGAGGTAGAGCTTATTACTATCGGCTTATCGTTACTTATTATTACTAATAAACGGCTTTTATAGCTTAACTAAAGTGGTATACTTAATTAACAAGAGCGGACTCGTTTACCCGGCGTAATAGCAATGCCACGGTCTATAGGGCCCTATTTAATAGATAATTATTACACTATAGAAGAGATCACGGAGATATAGCGCTAGTTTAATAAGGAACGATCTAAATGGACTCTTTAATAATATAAAGAATGGCATACGTTTCTATACTATTAGTGTCTTGCCTAGAATAGACACTATAAGCAGAAAACACTTTTAAAATATCCTTTAGACACCGCGTAGATCTTCTTTAGTCTCTCTATAGCCTTTTAGGAAATACTAGATTACTATAAAACTATTTTTAGGTGCGTAGTATAGTTAAAAGATTATATCTATAAATTCGTTTACCCGGACTACTCTGTATTTAGGATTATAGTAATCATAATAAGAGCTTTATTCAGTTTAGTATACTTTATGCACTTATTATCTATAGTATTATTAGCAATTTAAAAATACAAATAATGGTTATCTTTAGTATTAGCCCTATTTTAGACAACCGGATGCCTATTAGATAGAGTGCAGCAGCTTTACAAAGCTCGGTTAGGATAGTATATTATTAAAAGTAAACAAGTATAGGATCACTTATAGGTATAAGACTGTCTCCATTATATATTAATATATTTAATCTATTCTCCGTTTCTATTATTATAGTTAGAGACTATATAAAAAGTTTTAGAGTATTACGGTTAACTTACTACCTATATCTTCTTACATGCTTGGCTAAAAACCTTAAACCTTAGGCACACTATTACTTTATAAACATTATATCTCTCCCCTTATTATAGAACCCCACCGCAGGGGCCTCTATAGGAGAGCTCTATACTCTTACGTATACCTTACGTACAGCTTACGTCAGCTACGCGTAGGTATAACGTACTTTACCGGCGAGTTGCGAACACTAGCGAGCTGCGAACCCTAAAAACCACCAAAAATCGGAAAAAGTGCACCTTAATATCTCGACAATGGCTTAATAATAAATTCTAAAATTTTATAATTAGCCTTTTATACCCATTTTAAACCTCTTATTAGATTTAAAAAGTAATCTATTAAATAGCTCTAAAGATATTGTAATTTAGCTTAAGATTAGTGTAACGGCGCTATCGCACGTTACCTACCAAATTTTGCCATATTCTGCCGACCTGCAATTAGCCCGCCCAAAGCTAGCGCCTTAGCGGCTCACCCTACATATTTGTTTATATCGGTCCTAGCGACCCCTTTTCCTTCTCTTTAGCTTAGTATCTTTATAATACAGCATTCGTTCAAGCTTTGGTTTAGAGGCATTTATTTAAGCCGTAACATTATACTAAGCTCTCCCTACCTTACCTGGGAAGGCCTTAATAATATCCCACCCCAAAGAAACTTCGTCTGCAACAACGCATTAACGCGCTATACTTAGACACCAAAACAACTCTATATTGCCTGGGAAGGCCTAGATAATATCCCACCTTATAAGCTAGATAGGACTAGACCTATACCCCCAGAATTAAAACCAAAGCATATAATACCGACGAACCTTAGGAAGCTAACAATGGCACCTAAAGCAAGCTTATCTAGGAGAGCTGCCTCTACTTAAGAGGAACCTAAGATCCAATTAGGATTAGAAATTAAAGATAATAATAACATTATAGACGTACGCGAGTAGATTCATACCCTTGCAGCTAGCTAGGAAGCCAATTATCTTAAAATAAGAAATATATAAGAGACCCTATAAGAGATCCTAGAAAGCCTTACGGCCCTATAAAATAGCCTAGCTTCCCCTTCTTAAAGCCCTAGCCGACCTATTTACTCTATTAAATGCGATATACTAGGGAGTATAGATATAATAATAAAGTAATTAAAGTCTGTTAAGCTCCCTAACCCCCTACTACTATCTAATAGGATAAACCCTACCTTTAAAAATTAGAGGATTTAAGTATAAGGAAAGCTCTACGTTAACTACAACTATTTCCTTTCTAAAGAAGCTAAAATACTCTACCTCTTTAGTCGAACCACTAGGGACACCTAACGGCACCTTTAAGCTAAGTTTAAGGACGACTCCCCTATCCAATTTATATCTGTTAATAAGATAATACGGCACCTAGCGGCTATTTATATTAACCTAAATAAAGTACGGGATACCCGTTATAACTATAATCGCCTAATAATAAAACCAAACTAACCCTTTGCCAAATTTTAAACTTAATTCCTATACCTTACAGGAGAAGGCTAGGTCCCCCTTAAGAACTACTAATTAGACCTATATAATAAGCTAACAATCCGGCTATAAGAAAAGATTACTATAACCTTAAATAACCTACTAACCCATAAAAGACTTACAACTCATTACCTATTATTAGACTTAAAACTAAAGCAAATTAATACCCGCCCTAATTAGTAAAAGCGACTCTATAATAATCGGAACTCGCTAGCTATACCTATAGGAGCTAAAGTAGGAAGATAAGTTATAACTGCTCTTTTACTAAAGGCGGTTATAATTACGCATTAGTAAGCCTTACCTAACTAGTTACGTACCACTCCATTAACTAATATTCGCCACAATACTCTAATTAACCCTGCCTCGGCTATATACTTTAACTGCAATAAATAGGGTCACTTTACCTTATTTTACCTAGAGCTAAAAGATATAGGCGATATTAAGGAGATAGAGAAAGGAGAAATATTAGATAAGTTGGGAAAAGAGAAACCCTAGGAAAAGACTCCCCCCTAGGGTACCCTATTAATCTTAAAGAGATTAATTTTAGTTAGTTAATAGGTGGAAAGCATTTTACGTTTCTATATATAGTATCTTAAAATGGATATAGAGTTAATATAACTGCCCTTATTAACACTAGAGCAAATAGCTTCGCCTTTATAAATACTGCCTATATAAATAATATTACCAAGTTTCTAAATACAAAAGCCATTTAACTAAAGAAGCCTATCTAGGTAAAAGGCTATAACGGCTAAGCCGGTTAGCCCGTTACCTACGTCTTAAAGTTATATATCGCTCTTAACGGACAACGCTAATACAGTATCCTCTTTTATATCCTAGACCTAGGGTCTTATAATATAATCCTTAGACAAAAATAGATATCCTATTTTAATATCTAGTTAAATATATAATAAAGACGGTTTATTTAGCCAGAGGATAGACCAAGGTTGCCCTCCTTTATTAAAGAGATCTAAACTAACCATAAGACACTAGCCGTAAGGGCTAACCCTACCTATTAGTAGGATGTCCGGGCCCGTAACCTAGCTTTTACTTAAAAAGACGCCCGCCGCAAAGCTAGAAAGAACTCTATACCAATAAAGATACTCTCCTAAAGCGCTACGTTTAAAAAGGACTCTATATATAGAAGCGGGACAAATAGTAACATAGACAACATCTAAATTGCACGGATTTAACCAGTATGGAAAAGAACATATTAATAGGATATAAGGGATAACCTCTAAAAGATGTAATAGGAGCTAAAAGGGGTAACAATAACGCCAATACCCTAGAAGTCCCTAAAGTTATATACGCCCCTATTATTAGGCAACCCCCCTACCGTAGATATTGCCGCAATTAGCGCTATAGCGTTCCACTTTAATATATACCAAAAGGACAATAAGGTCTTTATAACAAGCCTATATAAGATTAACTAAATTATTAATAATAAAGAGGAAAGGCTAGCTAAGGAAACCAACAAGGAACTAGTTAAACGCCTCCTTTCTACTATTTATATAAACTATAAGGATGCATTCTTAAAGGCGGCCTTAAATAACTTACCCCCCTACCAGATATACAATTATAAGATTTAATTAAAAGCCAATAACTCGCTAGGCTATAGCCCCCTCTACTATTAATTAATAAATAAGCTAAAAGTAATAAAGTAGTACTTAATTAACAACCTAGATAAAGGGTTTATTAAGCTAAGTTAAGCCCCTTTTACTTCCCCTATCCTATTTATAAAAAAGCCTAATAAAGGCCTTCGTTTTTATATTAACTATTAAAAGCTAAATGCTATTACTTAAAAGAACTAGTATCCTATTCCTTTAATTAATAAGACCCTTACACATTTAAGCCAGGCAAAGATCTTTACTAAACTTAATATCCGCCAAGCTTTCCACTAAATTAGGATAAACCCTATATCTAAAGATTTAACAACGTTCTATACCCGTTATAGTTCCTATAAATATAAAGTTCTTCCTTTTAAACTAATAAATAGACTAGCTATATACCAAAGGTATATAAATAACGTTCTTTTTAATTACCTTAATAAATTCTACATAGTATACCTAGACAACATTCTTATATACTTAAACAACGAACTTAAGCATTAAGTTTATATTAAGAAGGTCCTAGAGAGACTACAGAACGCGGGCTTATAAGTTAATATTAAGAAATATAAGTTTAGGGTAAAACGTATAAAATACCTTAGGTTTATTATAACTACGGAAGGAATTAAGGTTA
>Ga0307515_10015437_pt1 | contig 14074 bp, 12 predicted proteins | sample 17_EM_MG_FD_194513 | JGI IMG/M metagenome (GOLD analysis project Ga0307515, IMG submission 194513) | Populus trichocarpa ectomycorrhiza microbial communities from riparian zone in the Pacific Northwest, United States - 17_EM | ecosystem: Host-associated > Plants > Roots > Unclassified | place...
CATCGATCCCGCGGCCCCGATCTCTTCGCTCAAGGTGGCGCAGCGGCAGATCGTCGAGATTGCCCGGGCATTGCTCGACCGCGCCAAGATCATCGCCATGGATGAACCGACATCCAGCCTGACGCCCAGTGAGTTCGAACGGCTGGCCGAGGTCATAACGAAGCTATCGGCCAGTGGCGTGACGATTATCTATGTCTCGCACAAGATGGACGAAGTGTTCCGCATCTGCCAGCGCGCCAGTGTCATGCGCGACGGCAAGCTTGTCGGTGCGGTGGATGTACAGACGGCTTCCCACCAGGATGTCATCACAATGATGGTGGGGCGTGAGCTGATGCAGGAGCAGCATGTCTCACACGCGACCGCGACGGTGAAACTTGAGGCGCGGGGGCTCTCGTCGCTGACGAAAATCAGGGATGCATCGTTCAAACTTCACCGTGGCGAGGTTCTCGGCATTGCCGGGCTTGTCGGATCCGGCCGGACGGAACTCCTGCGCCTTCTGGCAGGTGCTGACAGACTGACGGCAGGCACGATCGACATAGACGGCAAGACCGTCAACCTGCGCAATCCCCGCGACGCCATCTCCGCCGGCATTGGTCTCGTTCCTGAAGAGCGCAAGCGGGAAGGGATCATCCCCGTCCGCTCGGTCACCATCAACATGGCACTTGCCTCGCTGGAAAGCTTCTCCAAAGCCGGCATCATTCAAGGCGGCAAGTTGCGCAACACGGCTCAGGACCTGCTGCGCCGGGTCAATCTCCGGCCTTTCCAGTTGGACAGACCGATCCGGCTCTTCAGCGGTGGCAATCAGCAGAAAGCGATCATCGCCCGCTGGCTGGCAAGCAAATCGCAGATTCTCCTGTTCGATGAGCCGACCCGCGGCATCGATGTCGGCGCCAAGGCGGAAATCTATCACCTGATCGAGGCGCTGGCCGCCGATGGACATTCCATCGTGGTGGTCTCTTCCGAACTGCCGGAAGTCATCCGGCTTTCCGATCGGGTCCTTGTCATGCGGGACGGGCAGATTGCCGCGGAAATCGCGCGCGCCGACCTCACCGAAAGCGCCATCGTGGCGCATGCCATTCCCGGTGCAAATACCGGCCGCACGCCAGCTCCGGCTGCCTAGGCGTGGACGACATAAAGGAACACGTTATGAGCAACTCACCGGCCGCCGCCGACACGAAACTTTCGCCCGCTTTCGGCCGCTTCTCGTTTTCTTTGAGAGACGCCGGCACGCTGATCGGCCTCGTCGTCATCATGGCGGTGTTTGCGACATTGGTTCCCGGTTTCATATCCGAGCGCAACCTCGTCAATATCCTGCAGCAATCCAGCATCAACGCCTGTTTGGCGCTTGGCATGACATTGGTGATCATATCGGGCGGTATCGATCTGTCCGTCGGTCCTACGGCTGCGATATCGGCGGTCATCACGGCGACCCTGCTTCTTTCCGGAACTCCGGTTCCGCTTGCGATCCTGGCGGGCCTCGGGATCGGCATGGCCTGCGGTTTCATAAACGGAGTCCTGGTCGCCTATGTCGGTCTGCAGCCCTTCATTGTCACACTCGGAACGTTGAGCACGTACCGCGCGCTCGCGCTGATCTATACGGGCGGCAATCCCGTTCTTGGCATCCCGGCGGGTTTTCGATCGCTCTTCAATGGAAACCTGTTGGGTATTCCGACACCCGTTCTGATCGTTGCCGTCGTGGCGCTGGCCGCCTGGATCCTGCTCAAGAAAACGCCGATCGGCGAGTATCTCCTGGCCGTCGGCGGTAACGAGGAAGCGGCCTACGTCGCCGGCGTCCCGATCGCCCGGACCAAGATCACGGCTTATGTGATCTCCGGCGGACTTGCAGCGCTTGCCTCCCTCATTCTGATCGGGCGCCTGGGCGCTGCCGAACCGATCCTCGGCAATCTTTGGGAGCTTGATGCGATTGCTGCCGCGGCCATCGGCGGAGCCTCGCTGATGGGCGGCAAGGGCAGCATTCTGGGAACGATCCTCGGCGCCATCATTCTCGGCACGATGCGCAACGGTCTGACGCTGATGAACGTCCAGGCCTTCTATCAACTGCTAGCAACCGGTCTTATAATCCTCGTCGCGATGATGATCGATCGCGCCACGAGGGGACGAGAATGAATACCGAAAACTTCGACACGAAGGCCGTCGGCCCTCGCATCCGCATGATGATGCCCTTGCTGACGCCGCTTGAAGCTAAGGTGGTCGATACGGTCTTTGCGTTGCGCGACTTCAGCGACGACACATCGCTGAAACAGATTGCCGACGATGCCGGTGTTTCGGAAGCCATGGTGGTGAAGATCACCAAGAAACTCGGTTTTGCCGGATATCGGGATTTTCGCGCGGCGGTCAGCCAGTATAATCGTCAACCGACAGCAGAAATGCATCAGGAACTCTCGGTCGACGATACGTCGCAGGAGATCGTGCAAAAGGTCTTTCGCACCTCGATCAATGCCCTGGAAGAAACATTGTCGATACTCGACATGGAGGCATTCGACAGGGCGGCGGATCTGATCCATCGCGCCAAACAGCGCGATTTCTATGGCGTGGGCGGCTCCGCGCAGATTGCACGGGATGTGTCGCACAAATTTCTGCGGATCGGCGTGCGGGCCAGCGTCTTCGATGATTTGCACATGATGCTGATGTCGGCGTCGCTGCTGGTCGACGGAGACATTGCGATCGGCTTTTCCCATTCGGGCAATACTACGGCGGTGATCGAGGCGATCCAGCTTGCGCGGCGAAACGGCGCTCGCACGATCGCCATCACCAACTATAACTCGTCCGCGTTGGCGCAGGCGGCCGACGTGGTGCTTTGTTCCACGGCGCAAGGTTCTCCTCTGATGGGGGAGAATGCTGCCGCGCGGATTGCGCAGCTCAATATCCTTGACGCCGTGTTCGTTGCCGTTGCCCAGCGTGACTACAAAGCTGCCGAACGCAATCTCGAGCGGACCATGTCCGCCGTCACGTCCAAACGAAAAGATCGACTCCCATGACAACTGCAGCCCTCGTCACCGTCTTTGGCAGCCTCCACTACGACATCGCCGTGATGGGACCGGCCCGGCCGCGCAAGGGTGAAACAGTGACGGGAACATCATGGCATCCGAAAAGCGGCGGCAAGGGCGGCAACCAGGCCGTTTCGTCGGCACGCACGGGTATTGCGACGTCGATGATAGGGGCGGTTGCCGATGACGAGTTCGGGCGGTTTCTCATTGCAAATCTCGATCGTAAGAATGTCGATCACACCTTCGTTCGGCGTAGCGCATCGCAATCCACCGGCATGAGTGTGGCGATCTTCGATGCCGAAGGAGACTATGGCGCAGTCATCGTCTCCGGAAGCAATCTCACCCTTGGCGATGGCGATGTCGCAGCGGCCCGGGATCTTCTGGACAGGACGACGCTGCTTGTTCTGCAGAGCGAAATCCCGGATGCAGCGAACGCGGCAGCAGCAAAAGCGGTAAGACAAGCCGGTGGCCGTGTCCTGATCAACGCGGCGCCTGCTCGCGCCCTGTCGGGCGATCTTCAGAGCTATGTTAACATCATTGTCGTCAATGCGATTGAGGCCGAAATGCTGGCAGGTGTACCCGTCGTGGAAACGCTTGATGGAGCCTTGAAAGCGGCAAAGCGCCTTGCGCATCTTTATCCCGAAGTCGTCGTGACCGTTGGCGGTGCCGGGGTTGCTTATGCGAACCGTGATGGGGAAGAGATCGCGATCGAGGCGGAGAAGGTTAAGGTAGAAAGCACACATGGGGCGGGCGACGAGTTTATTGGTGTTCTTGCATCAGAAATTGCGTTGGGAACTGCGATGGATGTTGCTCTCCGCAGGGCAAATCAGGCTGCTGCTAAGTTGGTCAGTACAGCGGAATCAAATCGCGATTGACACATGAGCCTTCACAGCGTCCGAAATTCCGTCGAGATAGTAGGGCGGGTCACGTATTCTCCGCAGTCCTCAACAGGCGTTCGCTCATTTCCCGACTCCGATCTTGTGAGATATGTTATATCATAACTCATCGCGTAAGATAACTTATGGAACTAATTCGGTATCATTGGCAATTGGATCAATCCAGTCGATATTGCAGGTGCTGGCGGCCACAATGCGTCGAGCGTTTGCTTTGTTCGCCCCAGAATCTGAGCGGAGTGGCGAGTCATTGCCGTCCCAGCCGAGACGAAACTATCCGGCCATTACCATCGGTCTACCGGCAACGTGAACTCAGGCTGCGGCGAGTGGGCCTCGGGGAGCTCTCGTGACGAAAGCCAGTATGACCAGCCCGCCCACGGCGCAAAGGAAAGTCAACCAGAAGGCGTCGATGAGCGAGAGGACGTTCGCCTGCTTCTGGACCTGCTGCGCAAGCACGGCGATCGCCCGGCTCTGGGAAACCGCTTGTCCCGCGTGCGCCATCTTGTGGGAGAGCGCCGATATCGCCGAAATAGATGCCTCCGAGCCGCGCTCCAGATTGAGACCCGTCAAATACGAGTGAAACTGTTCGCCCTTGCGGAGATAGGTCGTCATTAGCGCTTGGGCCGTTTGGGTGCCGAGCAGTCGGATGACCTGGATGTAGGCGGCGACGGCGACGGCCTTTTTCGGGTCGCCATTCGCCACCGTAAGGATGATGATCGGCAGGAAGGTAAGAATGTGGCCTGCTCCCTGCAAAACGCACATCGTCCGGAAACTGTCACCGTTCCAGTCTGGCGACAGTCCAGTGCCGATGAGGGCCGCTCCTGCAAAACAGCAGAGGCCAGTGAGCAAGACGAACCGTCCGTCGGTCCGGTGTATCGCCCAGACCGCGATCGGGGTCATCAGGACTAGGGGAACACAAACCCAGTTCAACAATGTGGCACCGATCTGCTCGGGACGGAGCTGGGCCACCGTCGTCAGGTAGTTCGGAATCAACGTGGAGTTCGAAAGGCTACTCATCAGGTAAAGCAATGCGATCGACAGCAGCAGCACGACGTTGCGCGCGCCGATGGCCCCGAGGCTAGCCCACGGATGCTCGACCACCATCTCGTTCACCAGGAAGGCGATGACCAGCACCAGCCCGCCGACGAACGCCGAGACAATAAGTCCGCTTTCGAACCAGTCCAAGCGGTTTCCCTGGTCGACGGTGACAAATAGGAAGGCCATGCCCGTACCAAGAAAAAGCATGCCGCCCCAGTCCGCACGGCGCACGAGGTCCGTGTTTACGTTTTCGCGCGGTGCCCCGTTGTATGCAAGGAAAGCCAAGAGCGGTGCCAGGACGACGTCCTGCCAATAGAGGTATTGCCAGCCGAAATGTTGGACATAGAAGTCTAGGAGGGCGGTCCCCGAGTTTACCGTGAAGGCTCCACGAAAGGCATAGATCGCGACCGCCGAGATCCACCATTTCACGGGCAGGTTCCGGAAGATGATCATTAGCGTCGCCGGGACAAAGACGCCGAGAAGCGCCCCGTGAAGGACATGCAGGACTGCGAGTTCTGTAAAGTCCCGAGCAAACGGGATCAGCAGTGAAACCACTGCATAAATAAAAGCCGGCACGACCATGACGCGCCGGATGCCGAAGGCGGCCGCCAGCCAAGCCACGGCTGGGGCAAGCACGATCTGGGGCGCAGTTGCGAGCGTGCTGAGCCACGCCCCCTCGTCGACTCCGAGACCGAAAACACCACGGAGATCGACAAGGCCGATCCCGAAGAGACGGCTGTGGAAACCCACCATGAACGGCCCCAACAATACGGCGCAGACGGCGAGGATCGGATGATGGGTCTCCCTTCCACTGCTGCGGAATGGGAGGGCCAGTCGCAGGATTTCGGCCATCGTCTCAGCGACCTTCCGACGAGACCGAAACCGAGACTTCCGCCGACATTCCGGACCGCAGGCGTTCGAGTTCGGGTGAGGGTTCGAAGTCGATCCTGACGGGGACTCGCTGGACGACCTTGGTGAAGTTGCCCGTGGCGTTGTCCGCCGGAAGCAGCGCGAACTGCGAACCTGACGCCGGAGAAAGGCGGCTGATATGACCCTTGAAGGTTTCGCCGGGGATCGCATCGACCGTGACCTCGGCGACCTGCCCTTCCGTCATGCGGGCGAGCTGCGTCTCCTTGAAGTTGGCGATCATGTAGACGTCGGGCAGCGGTACAAGGGAGATGGAGTTCGTCCCGACCGTCACGTAGTCTCCGACATGAACCTGACGCTCGCTGACGACCCCATCAAAGGGAGCGGTGATCTTCGTATAGGAAACGGAGAGGTCGGCGCTCTTCAAGGCGGCTCTCGCGGCTTCCACGTTCGCGGAGAACTGCTCTGCCTGTCCCTCGACATATTCAAGCTGTGCCCTGGCCGACGCTACCGAAGCCTCCGCCGCCAGGGCAGTCGCTGCGGTGGACTGCACCGTAGCCTGCGCTTGCTCGTTCTTCTGTTGCGTGCCAGCACCCCTCTCCGTCAGCACGGCTTGCCGATCCGCCTCTGTTTTCGCCAGCGCTGAGTTTGCCCTAGCTACCGCCGACTGCGCTTGCGCCTGACGTATCGCCGCCCGCTGGAGCGTCTTCTGATTGTCGAGGTTGCTGAGTTGGGCGAGCGCGGAATCGAGCGCGGCTTTCGCCTGTGCCCGCTTGGCCTCGTAATCAGAAGCATCGATCTCGACTAGCACGTCCCCGGCCTTCACCCGTTCGAAGTCACCGACGTTGATTGCGCTGACATTCCCGGAAACGCGAGCGCTGAGCCGGCTGAGTTCGGCGCGGACATAGGCGTTGTCCGTCGTCTGGGTGTCGGCCCCAGCCGTCCAGCTGTCCCAGCGTTTGGAACTCACACCGACGAGAACGCAGACGGCCGCAACGACCATCAGTGGCACGAGAAGTTTTGTGTAGTCGCGCGGAGGCTTCGCGGGTTTGGCCTCTGCAGGCGGGGTGACAACGAGTGATGGGCCTTTGGGCGGAATCTGCTGGAGCATGTCTCTATCCTTTTATAGAGACAGAAAGCACATTCCGACCTATCATTTCCAATAGGTTCTCGATCGCCACTAATCATCTGGAGTGATTACACTTGGAGCTTGCAAGTCAGCGTACACGGGGTATCGAACTGCGGCATTTCAGGTACTTTGTCGCAGTGGCCGAAGAACTCCATTTCGGGCGGGCCGCCGCTCGTCTGAACATCGTGCAGCCTGCGCTCACCGCGCAGATCAAGTCGCTGGAAAGGATGTGCGGTGTCGAACTGCTCGAGCGCACGAAGCGGCGCGTCGAGTTGACCGAAGCAGGACGCGAATTCCTCCGCGAGAGCTACGCCGCGCTGGCGCAGGTCGGGTCGGCGATCGACACTGTCAGGGACTTCGCGCGCGGAGCGACCGGGACGCTCAGGCTCGGATACGGTGCCAACGCCGCCATCGCCGGACTGATCTCAGCCTCCATCAGACGTTTTCGGTCCGAATGGCGCAGCGTGAACGTGACGCTGAAGGAGATGCCGAGCAGCGAGGTGTCGGACGCCCTTATGCGGAACGAGATCGACGTCGGTTACGCCGCTACGATGGGGGTCGTAGCAGATGGCGTGACATCCAAAAGCGTCGGAGCATGGCCGTGGCTGCTGGCAGTGGCGGACAACCATCGGTTGGCTGGAGCAAAGACGGCAAGCGTGACAGAGGTGGCGGGAGAAAGCCTTGCGGTATATGCGGAGCCGGACGGTCGATCCAACATCGCGGGCGTGATGACGTCCTTCCCGGACCTGTCGCCGCGCCATATCTACAGGACGAGCCACATCATGAGCCTGATGACCTACGTCTCCTCGGGTCTCGGCGTGGCGTTCGTCCCCACACCCATGAAATCCTTGAATTTCAAAGGTGTCGTCTATCTCGAAGTGAGCGATCCGATGCCGTTGATGGAGATGAAACTTCTGTGGCGCACAGACGGTGCCAGCGGTCCGGTTCGGAATTACATCCAGTGCCTGGAACCGAAAATGCCAAGCGCCTCAAAGGTCGAATAAACTAAAAACTCCGGTCCCTCGTTACGGAAAGCCAAAGCAGGTTGCGTGAAGCCTTTTTCACGCAACCTGCTGTAATACGAGTGCGGCAGGGATCAGGTCACAAGCTCAAGGTCAGAACCGGTATGCGACCCCCAACATTGCGAACGGTTGAACGTCGTCTTTTACGACGGGGCTGTCCTTTGCATCACCGACGAGAAATCCGGCGCCAGCCGCGCCTGTCACCAGCCAGTTTTCGGTCATCATGTAGCTGATTGAGCCCTTCACATCGACGCGTTTCACGCCGGCCTTTGCGTCATATTGTGCTAGGCCGGAGCTTGCGGACTGAGCAGGTGAGATGCCGAAGTAAGATTCCATGTATCTGTCGTCCGCCCAGGTACCGGAGACGTCAGCTGAGAAAATGAAGCGTTCGTACTTGTAAGACGCCTTGGCTCCCAGGGAGCCCGTCAGGCCGTCACTGCCGCCGATTGTCTTGTCTAGCTTGGCGTAAACCTCGAACGGTCCACGCTCGTAGCTAACAATACCGCCAATGACCGCCCCTGCGTCGATGTCCCCGAGCCCCCTCAGATAGTCGGAATCGTCTTCCTGTCGGCCACGCTCATAGCCCCCCTTTACGCCGAGGCGAAACCCGTCCCGTTCGTAGAGGTCGACAGTGACCCCGGTGATATCCACGCTAACCCGGTCACCGAACTCTGCCGACAAGATCGGGAACGGCTTGACATCGAATTTATCAGAACCCTCATACTCAGGCATATAGATCGCGCCCGCGCCGATGGTGACTTTCCAATCTTGTAGCTTGTCGCGAAAATCGCCATACCTTGCAGTATCGAACTGTTGTGGAGGAACCATAACGGCATCGCCGGTTTCAAGGTCTGCCGCAAGCGCCGCAACCGGGAAAATTCCCAATGCGGCAGTAAATGCCGTGAGGCGCAGGGCTCGTCGATCGAGTTTGTACTGTAGCTCTCGGAAAGAACGTTGTTTGCAATGGTTCACTGCCTAACTCCTATTGTGGTGTATGGAAACATCGCTTGCCCTGTCCTGACGGTCGCAGAGAGATGGACTGATTGGACGACGCATGGGGGCGAAGTGTTCGTGGCTGGCCGGGTCAAGGGAGCTTCCCTTCTGTCGTCCTCGAGCCACTCTCGGGATTTGGGTAAATCTGATCGAGTGCGGCTAGAAGCATTTTCACCGATGGATCCGAGCTCGAATAATAGATCGTCTGCGCTTGACGCCGGCTGTCGACAAGATGATTTCCGCGTAACTTTGAAAGATGCTGCGAAAGTGCTGACTGGCTCAGGCCGACGCAGTTCGCCAACTCATTGACAGAGAACTCGCGTTCGACCAGATTCTGAAGGATTTGAATGCGTTTCGCATTTGCCATCGCAGACAAGAAATCGGCGGCCGCCACGCAATGTTCGGAAAGTCGGTCTGATTTCATATTTCTCCTCCCTCTACTTGCGTTCAAAGATTACTCGCCGCCTTGCACGACGAGACACACACTGTGGGCGAAGGATTGCCGCAACATTACAGAGAAGACGGCCCCCTGATTTGGAGGCGGACGGAGGCGTGCCAGGGCTTGGCCGTTGCTCCGTCCGTCTTACCGACCCAACGGAAGCCGGGCCGATGGGTGGTGGAACCGATCGTCGATCTGCACCAGGCAGGTTCGTGACAGAGCACTCTGGGTAAATCGGGGTGATGCGCGAATATTACGGAGCAGCTTTCGACTGTTTATCGGTCCATTGTGGAGGGGCGCCGAACTTGTCCGCCACCATGCCTGCGAGACCAGGTGATCGGCCGAAGGCATCGCAGGCTGCATATTTCGGTTTGCCACCAAGCGCTGAATTCATCCGCTGTGCCGAGGGGAGGGAAAGGTCCAGTCCCTTCGGCTCTTTGCCGGTCACGAGCATGCGGGAGAAATATTTTCCGAAATTGGCCGCGAGGCTGTAGGCGTCGCCGACCTCCGAAACGCGCGCGTTGTTGGTGATCGAGTTGGCACCCTTTGACCAGACGACCGCCGCACGCTGGCTACCAGTGCTGTCGACCGCCTCTGCTTCGACTGCAAGACCACCGAGACCGGCGGGCAGACGCGGAATTCCCACCGGCAAAGCAAGGCTGCTTCCGAGGGAAACAGCTGTCGACACACCCGCCATTGTCTTGTTGGTGGGAACGATGTCGGTCACAACGGTTCGGACGGTCAGGTCAGCAGGCTGTCCGGCGGGCACCAGTTGATATTTGTCGCTGAGGGCTACGCAAACTGCACGGTCGAGAGCGTTCGTAACGAGCGAACGGTCCTGTGCCGTCTTGATCCGTGATGCCGCATCAAACGAGAATGTGGACGGGAGGATAGCGACGGTCCTGACAGTCGCCAGCCCCTGGGCGTCCACGAACGTCCGAGACTTGGTAAATTTTCCTTTGGCCGGACTAAGCTGGTTATAAGATGAAAGCGTCCCGCTCTCTTTCAAGGGAACGGATGTGCAGCCAGAGAGGGTCAGTACAAGTGGCAGGCCAACCCTTGCAAAATTCCATCGACGCATCACCATGTCAGCGGAAACACGACAGGTTGGTTTTCAGGTAGTCTCTTGCTGCGCATATTGCTTTGTCCCCTTTGCGGATCACTGTGCGCAGGACAGTGCGAGAGAAGGATTGCGGCAACATTACATGGGGTTTCTACGGCCCCGAAATTCCTGCCGTAATCTCGTGCAAAGCAGGAACTAGCTTTAGCAGAAGCTTTCTGCTCACCCTGTCGATGATCGAAAGGTCGTGCCGTCGGCGTTCAGAAATGGATCTTGAACGTCGTTCCGGAGGAGGTACTGTCAATCGTGACGCTGCCGCGATGACTGGCGACGATCTGCTTGACAAGGCTCAAGCCAAGCCCGGCACCCTTGTTGTGCGGTGTCACACGGTAGAATGGCTCGAAAACCTGTTCTCGTTGGCCAGCAGGGATCCCGGGCCCTGCATCGGAAACCGCAACCTCGCCTTTGCCCGAGACCGATACAGAGATCATGCCCGTGTTGCCGCCGTGATCTATTGCATTGCGTACCAGATTGCTGATCGCACGCGTCAGAGCAGACGGACTGCCCTGCCGTTCGAGTTTGTCGATGTCGCTCTCAAAGGAAATCTCATAACCTGCTGCGATCGCGAGTGGCGCAAGATCGGCGACCACCGTGCGCGCGATCTCGACGAGATCGACCGTCTCATGGAGGTCGGTCGCTTGGTCGTTGCGCTCGAAATCGAGAAGCTGTTCGGCTGTCTCGCCCAAACGCGCAACATCGGCCATCAACCGCCGCCGCTCCTGTCCCGCCGACATGCCCTCGATGCGCGTCTGCATGATGGCGATTGGGGTTCTGAGTTCGTGCGCTGCATCGATCAGGAATCGCTGCCTCGACTGGAATTGCTCCCCAAGGCGCTCAAGGATGCTGTTGAAGGCAACGATCAGCGGAACAACTTCCTTCGGTACTTCTTCGACAGGAAGCTTCGATCCACCGCGTCGCGGGTCGATTTCCGGTGCTCTTCGGACCACAGAATTCAAGCCGGCAAGCGCACGACGAACGATTCGGGGAACGGTGAGGAATACGGCGGGTAGCGCGATCGCCAGCATCGGGAAATAGATAGGATAGGTCTTTGCCAGCATGGTTAGAAACGTCGCACTTTTGCTTGTATTTCCGCCATACATTACTCTGACCTCACCGAGTGGGGTCTTGATGCTGTCGATCGAGGCGACCTCATCGGTATCTGTAGCTCCGCGAATGTCGGCATCTTTGATCAGCCGGACGTAACGCGACATTTCGGCATATGCCGCCGGCACTGCGCCATATGAGGTCGTCAGCCCTTCAGGTGTCGCAACCACAAACCAAAGCTTATCATTTTCTGCCTTGAATGCACGAAGAGCCGGGCTCTCCGTGACAATAAGCTGTCCTTGGGCATTACGCGTGAGCGCCTCGTTGAGGGCGACGGTCAATCTGTCCTGTAGCCCGACAGTCGGCGACAGGATCATCGCGCCATAGACGCAAAGACCGACGACCACCGCGGCCACGACAGCAACGAAGACAAGACTGAGCTGCCAGCTCAGTTTCCACCAGAGGGATGGGTTCGAATAGGTCTCCGAGGGCATCATTCCTCCTTCAGAAGATATCCGACGCCGCGGATGTTATGTACGGTGACCCCTGCCGAAGCGTCCGCAAGGCGCTTGCGCAGCCGGGATATGTGCGCGTCGAGCGCGTTCGACTGGATTTCTTCCTCGTAGTTGTAGACCGCGGCCTCCAGCGTTGATCGAAGGACGGTCTTGTCTTTGCGCTTGGCAAGCGCAATGAGCACCAGAAGCTCACGACGGGGCAGATCAAAGGGTGTTGAATTGACTGTCACGCTCAGATGAAGCGGATCGATCAGTATTCGACCAGCCGTGATCTGCTGCTCCACCAGATTGGTCGGTCGCCTGAGCACCGCACGCAAACGGGCCATCAGTTCTTCGACCAGAAACGGTTTGCCAAGGTAATCGTCAGCGCCTCCATCCAAACCTTCGATACGCTCCATCGGCTCGTTTCTTGCGGTTAGAACGATGATCGGCGTGTCGACCCCTGCCCGCCTTAGTTGGGGAATGAAGGTCAGCCCTTCACCATCCGGCAGGCGGCGATCCAGGAGGATCGCATCGTAGGTATTCTGGCGCGTCAGTTCCATGGCGTCGTCGAGCCGCATGGTATGATCGGTGACGATGCCCTGCTTGCTCAGCGCCGCCGACAACGCGCTGGCAAGTTCCTTTTCATCTTCGACCAGCAGAAGCCTCATCACCCATATTCCTTTCGTGCTTCCGTTTTCTACTACCAAGGTTGCGGCAGCATTACGGACAGCAGGGCGCGATCAGGTAATGCTGCTGCAATTATCGACGCCCAGCATGAGAATAACCACGTCGCCGAGATGCGCGACCAGGCCGCCTGGCAGCGGTCATGTTGAGTTCGACCTAGAAGGATGTTCGCGATGGCTTTTAAATGGGCAACAAGATTGGCCAAGGCAGGCATAGTCCTTGGCGGCTGCATTCTCGCCGTCGTGTATCTCGACCCAGCCGGCGGAACGGTCGATGCGAACGAACGCGTCAAAGGGATCGTGGAGACCGCATCCGCAAATCAGGTCAGCAAACCGCTCGAAGTAACCCATGCGGAGGTGACGAGCATCGAAGCGACCTCGATGGTGGAACGGCTGCGTGTGAGTGGCGACCTTCAGCCGATCGACCGGGCGGTGATGCATGCCAAAGACGGAGGCAAAGTCCTCGCCGTCAGCGTGCGTGAGGGGCAGTCGGTGAAAGCCGGCGATGTGCTCGTCCGTTTCGAAACCGACGATCTTCAATCCACCCTCTTGCAGCGCGAGAGCGATCGGGATGCTGCGGAAGCCGAACAGGTTCTGGCGATGCAGGCACTGGCCAGGATGGAGCAACTCGCTGCAAAAAACGTCGCCTCGAAGGAGCATCTCGAAAAGGCAAAGAGCGATGTCGCGGCGAATTCCTCCAAGGTCCAGAGCCTTTCGGCTCAGGTCGACATCGCCCGCCTGGCCTTGCGTGACGCAGAAGTCCTTGCTCCTTTTGACGGTATTGTTGCAAACCGGGCAGTTGAGGCAGGTTCCCGGGTCAGCGCGGATGGCGAAGTCCTGACAGTGGTCGACACAACCGTTCTCGAGGCGAAGGTTCTTGTCGCGACGCGCGATATCCCGCGCGTCGCGGTGGGCCAGATAGCCGAACTTCAGATCGACGGTATGGAAGGGCAAACGCTCAAAGGCACGGTCGCTCGCATTAATCCAGTTGCGGACAGTGGTACGCGGTTTGTGTCGGTCTATTTGCGGCTCCCTAACCACGACAATCGGCTATGGGGCGGGATGTTCGCCACCGGCTCGCTCCTCGTTCGAGAGAAGGACGATGCGCTCGTGGTCCCGGCAATATCACTGCGCACGGACGACAGCGGCGACTATGTGCTCAAGCTGCAGAACGGTCATCTTCAGCGCCAGCCTGTGACCGTGGGGCCGGCTTGGAACGGTGGCAGTCTCATTGAGATTGCCCACGGCCTGAACGACGGCGATACGATCGTTACCGCCCCCCTCCCCGAACTGCGTCCCGGCGTTGCCGTGACCGTCACCAAGGCAGGCTGAGATGTTTCT
>Ga0307515_10015438_pt1 | contig 14073 bp, 15 predicted proteins | sample 17_EM_MG_FD_194513 | JGI IMG/M metagenome (GOLD analysis project Ga0307515, IMG submission 194513) | Populus trichocarpa ectomycorrhiza microbial communities from riparian zone in the Pacific Northwest, United States - 17_EM | ecosystem: Host-associated > Plants > Roots > Unclassified | place...
GAGGGGCAAGGGTCATGGACGCTCTACTTTGACTGTGTTGAAGACAGAATTTTCCAAAAAAAGGTTAGTCGAAGTTGAGCTGACGAGAAAAGAGGGAGAAAGGGCAAAAATGACGAGAGTTATGCTGTGAGTTTTATTGTTAGTTAGGAACCTCATGCCAAACTGAGTAATATTCGCGACTATATATCCTGTTTGATTGGTTAGCTCTTACTAAAAGGCATACGATTATATAGAATAAATATTGACATAGGCCTCGAGATTAATAAATGCTAAAATCATTTAACTTGAGGGAAATTGTGAATAGATAAAAAAAATTATGTAATAAAGCATTAATAATTGTCGTTGGAGCGTTTTCGAGTGTGGTATTGAGAGATCATGGTAATGTTGAAGAAGCGTACAGTACCCTAGATTGATTTGGGAGGGTAGAATTCTATTCTCTGCAATTAGCTGGCGGCATTTCACCATACTTTAAATAAGATTACTTTAACACACTCCGATCCCGAAGTTAAGCATAAATATCTTACAATATCTCGGGTGACCACCTCGAACCTGCTGTAAAGGCCACAGTGCCCAGACCTGTGGCTTGTAAGAGGATGAATATCTGGGGAAGCATAATCATATGAGATTGAGCATGTAGTGTGCAGCTTGGGATAATCCCCACATTCACCATTCCATGCAAATCGTCAAGCCTAACCCCGAGCCACGACCCCACCCTTTAGACTGTTCGAGTAATACTCAAGGTATAATTTTTCCCCTTCGCATATTGTTCCTCATGTTTATAGAATCCTGAATCTGCATCGTGAACCTCATAGAAAGATTCCAGAACCACACGCATGTTGGGCAACCCGGTCACTAGGCGCCTTGTCACGGCCTCCTCGAACGTTCGCAGAACAGCACCAGGCGCGCTCATGGAGCACATGTAGCTGCTATCCCGCCACCTGCAATCGCACATGCAGACATTGATTTCGCGCAGTGCGGGCATGGCAGTCACAAAGTCGATCTTCTGTTTCCAGGTGCAGTAAAGCCATGTGTCGAAGTATCCGGGAGACTTCCCTAGACAGAGAGTCCTCGTGATTTCCGGATCCGGGTTGCTGCCGGGACAGCCGACCAACGCTTGATCCGCCGTGGTAATGGGACTGTCCGAGACGGCACAGTCCATGCTCAGGTGACGAATGTTTGAGAACACGGATGGACAGAAGTATTGCTTCACGTGAATAAAGCTGTACCTACAGCCTGTCTTCCAAACGAAAATGCCGTGGTTGGTCTGGCGGTAGCGGATTCTCAGGGCAATCCTGCTGTGTCTGTAAAAGACTTCTTCGGCCTCTAGTTTGACCCTCTTGCTTACGAGAAGTAGGATAAGGGAGACATTAGGCAATCTTTCCAGGGATTTGTTGGTCAGGGTCTCGACCATTGTTAGCTCCGGGAGTGGTCTTTCCTTAACTGGCTCAGCGTTAAAGTGTTGTCTTTCAGGGGTGGTGTTAGCGTAGCGGATGTGTGTGAGATGGCCAGGTCTGGGAACCAGGGCGAGGTAGTACACCATATCGCGGAGCTCGCGGGGGAGATTCATGAAGTTTATCTTGATCGGGAAAGTGGCATTGGAAAGCTGTGAAGGGATCTGATCTGTTTCTGCGTGAGAGCTGTTGGTGGGGTCATTGATTAAAGGGTAGACGTCGCATTTGGACATCTGTAAAACCGTCAGGAATGAGCGTATTGAGATCTTAGGTTTCAATATACATTGGACCCACTTTGCATCGTGTTTCTCAGATGGCTTCGAACGTTTGCAAGTCTTTTGGCCGTCACTAGGCGCAGAACGTTTCTTTCTGGTGGTAGTTATAGCTAGGCGTAAGTAGCTGAGAGTGTGAAGAATGAGGTTGAGTTATATGCAAATGCCAAACTGAGAAATCTGTTAGACGTGAATAGCTGTCCTTATTAATTCAACAATTATCTATGAATGCAACACCATTGTCTTCAAAAGGTTCAGTTCTCCTGACTTCCTAAAGCATTCGCCAACTCACTATCGTTTGGCCACATTATTTCTCTCATCTAAGTGAAGGCTTTGACGTCATTCACTGGGCCGGGTTGCATGACTAGGACTTACCTCATCAAACGGCCTTTCAATAACGTGTTTCACTACTCCTCGGGCAACCCGACTCCTGGGCCGCCCAACCATTTTCAAGACGCGTCTTTATACAAAGACAACAATAGCATCAACACAAGATACTCAATTACTCCAAAACTAAGCTAGAATACTTCTTGCGAAACAAGTCTTTAAAATAATTAAATTTTATGCCAGCGTGAAGCTACGAATGGTAGGGTGGCCCGAGGAATGGTGTGGTCCGAGGAGTGGCGAAACACGTTAGCTTTTGTCACGCAGGTGTATGGTGGCGTGTGAGGAGACTCCATAAGGTTGGAGTCGTCACGAAGAACGAATCTATATACAAGCAAAGCTATCACGTGATCGCAGGAAGCTCCTGTAAATTCCTACCCCCTACCAACAGCTTTTATTACATTCGGTCTCTCGGAAAGCTTTACCTGATCCAGAACCCCTCCCACCCCACCAACCTTGAAAGTACCTCTTCCCCAAGTACTCCCATCACCCCATCACTCTTACCACTGCCAAACTCCCCTGAGCCGAACCCGGAACTTCAAACATGCTCCCCCTCTGCTACATCGGACTTTTCCCATCACGCCACGCAGATCCACGCCATCTCACCATCGGCGACCGCCGCACCGACCCCCCGTCTCAAACACCCAACACGCGTCGTTACCTCCATCCAGGCTTTGTCCAGCAGCCAGGTGGCCCGTCGTGGAGCGTCACGGTTGGGGCGTTTGAGGGGAGAAGGGAGCGCGAGTACGAGCGCGAGCGCAAACTCAGACGTCAGGCGGACGACGAAGGTTTCTCTCTCGCAGGTAAGCTTTCGCGTGCGGACATTTTGAGGATTTGCGGGAATGCCGAGGGCGTTTCTGCAAACGGTGCGAGTGTCACATGGTTTGCATGAGGGAAAGTTCGGCGGCTTGGAATGCCTAGATCAGGCGTTCTGTGTGTTTGAGTTTGTGGTGTTCGAGCCAAGGTTAGAAAGGACGACTTGTTTTGATATCGTCGGATTTTAAGCTAGTGTTCCAGGACACGAGACGGGTCTGCAGACTGGATCAACGTGTCCTCACCTCACCTCACCTTAATCTTGAGGTAAGATCCGCAGTTATGAACGCTTCCAAACCTTATGATTTGGCGTAGTTGGCATAATGATTAGCATCGCACAGCATTGTAAACATCACGATAAAGATTTATGCCAAACAACAGCCAAAACTGAGCAGGTAAATCTGTGTTTCTGCCATTCCCAACGGCGTACCAGAAACCGCAGATACGAGTCAAGCTAGCTAATCCCTTAAAAGCTTTACGCCATGCAATTCCCCTTTCCTAATGCTTCCAAATTTCTTCCATCTATACAGTTTGAATGCTTTGCCTTAGCCTTAGACTATCGATCTTTCCCAACCCATGCTCCCGAATATTTCCCCGATGCTCCCACAAGAAGAAACAAACGAGAGACAGTGAAGAAGCCTTTGGGGTATGAGTAAGAAAAGAAAATAGGTATCTAAAGCTACAATGTTTGATAGAAGAAGTTAAAAAGGAATTCTCTCTTTTTGTTGAAGAAAATAAGGGATTGAAAGCCAGACTACAAGTGGAGGTCATTCCAACCTCCAACCCACTCTAGATCGCCAATGTCATCGCTAGAAAAATTTGGATGTTGGCGCCAGTCCTTGCTCAAACTCCAGTCCTTCCGTTCCCAAACGCCGCTGTCATTAGCATGATTTCCCCAATTAATATGGCGTTTCCAGCTACCTGCCCGGCTTCGCTTCCTGGCTGAGCCCGGTGAGGTGTAAGCTGGTTTCTGCGGTGTTGTTTGTTGACCGCGCCTGCGATCACCTAGGGCTGCCCATTTGTCCATAATAGAGCGCCTAGACGGTGGTGAGTAGCGAGGCACGTTTGGCATATGGTCTTCAAAGATGAAGCCCGTGTGCTCGCTGACTCGCTCGTCTACGTGGCGGTTGTTCTGAGGACTACGGTGCCTGCTGTTATTGACGGTAGCAGGATTCTTCAGCTCTGTGAGACCGCCACGTGGAGTCGAGACGCCAGACTCGCTTTCGAAATTATCCCACGTCTTCTCTTTCTTGAAACCTGTCGTACGCTTGAACGAATTCTCTGCTTCGATTTCAGCATGCTGTTCCTCTTCTTCCTCGTCCCAGAGATCACTCCAGCTCTTGGAGATGAGATCTCTCTTTTTGCCAAGCACGGAGGCCATGCTTGAAATAGGTCTAGCTGCACTGATGGGTAGAGAACCAGAAATAGGTACAGGCCTTGATCGGTTGACTTTGATTGGCTCTGGTTGGGTAGACTTGAACGATAGACCCAAACCAGAGTCCACAAACGAGACTGTTGATGCATTGTCTGGTTTGACATACCAATCTTGACGGGAACGTTCCGAACCAGGGAACATGTCCTCTGAATAGATTTCCGTGTCGGGAATTGCTGAAAGCTGTCTAGCTGGTTGTGGAGATATTGCAAGAGCCTTGGCCCACGGGAAGGACCCGCATTGGTCAACTTGAGGAGTCGTGACGGAGGGAGTACGAAGAGGTTCACGGTTCGCACTCGCAACAATTGGCTCACGATCTTCAGTGCAGAACTCATCAAGAGACTCGTCATCGATGGTGAAGCTAATGACGCGTTGAAGAGCTTCTCTAACAGCGGATAGAGATCGCTTCTCAGGATCGACGGCCAAGCTATGAATCAACACCTCGAAAGTATCTTGAGACATATTTGGGAACACATCGAAAAGTGTCTGCCTGTCGAAAGCGAAGTCTGCATAGAGCGGATCCGAGGTAGTTGGCACAGCGAACGGGTTGCGGGAAAATAGGACATTTAACAAACAGATACCAATGGCCCAGATATCTGCTTTGGCGGTTGAGTACCCAGTGTTGGCTGGATCATACTGCTCAGGGGCCATGTAACGATCGCTGCCTACAGCTGCCTCGTATGACCAGACATCTGTCGTGGCAAGCCCGAAGTCACCGAGCTTCATTGAGCCATTCTGGGTGAGGAAAATATTCTCTGGCTTGATGTCCCGGTGATAGATACCATTCGAGTGCATATACTCGACGGCATCGACCAGCTGCAGCATGAAATCTCGTACGCGTTGGGTTTCTAATGGTCCTTTACCAAGGCGAATAGCTTCGTATAGGTCGCCATTCGAACAAAATTCCAGAACAAGGTAAACGTGGTTCGTAGTCTCGAACGAGTGAATGAGATTGACAATGTTGGGATGAGATCCAATGCGGAAATGGATAGCAAGCTCCTCAGAGTTTTCGTCGATAGCGAAGGCCGAAGGGCAATTGTTTGCAGCATATGTCTTAGTTAAACACTTGATAGCAACGAGCTCACCAGTGAGAAGGTCTTTGGCCTGAAAGACCATGCCGAAGGACCCATGATTGAGTGGAGAGATCGTCTCGAACCGTCCATCGAGCACAACGCCCTCTAAGAGTTGATTACGCATGCACTCCATAGATGATGATATCCGAGACAAAGGAACCGATCAGCTGGCCAGGAGATTTCCGGTGGCTAACGCTGAGATGCAGGAGATGAGACCAAGTACAGGAAAGGGAAACGCCAAAGGATCAGAGGATCAAAGTCGAAAATCGTAATCAAACACGGGGTCGATAGAACGGCCCAAGAAGCAACGAAGTACGATCTATGACACTTTTAGGTGCAACAGAACTTCGGAATGGTAATAATATCGATAAGTAGGAGATATTCGAGCTGAGTATAGATGTTGAGATAAAAGCCGGAAGGATATTGGCCAAGACAAATAGGTGCAGGCCGCCGCTCAAGGTGGACTCCAAGTCGCTATCAAAAAGGAAATGGTCGTGTCGGGATATATGCACAAGGGTTCCGTCAACGGACTTAAAGGCAAAGAAATGAAAAGAGTGTAGTAGTTATTGTCATTTGATGTGTATTAATCGTATAGATAACCCGTGTCAACGAGAGGTCGAAAGGAAAGTTGTCCGGTCGTTGAGGCTGCCTAGGAACCGGAAGGAATAGGAGGAAGTTTAAATTCGCTGCGTGAGAAGGAAGGAAATCGTAACACGTGGAGGGAACTGTAGGTAGATGTAGACAAATGGGTGCCTGTGTTATTGTCTTGTTTATATCGTGAGTCAACGGCCAGGCTCACGAGTAGCAGGGGGATCGACTGGGGACGATACTGCTGTTGCTAGCGGCTTTCGAGAAAGGGAATTTGATCGTTCCGAGCATTAAACGCCTGACTCTAAGAAGCTGATTATGGCTGTTATAGACTGCTGAGGGGTGGAGGGGATCGGGTCGCTCAGAGCATTGATGACAACGCAGGGAGGCAATGTTGACAAGTCCGATGGTTGTCCGTAACTCTTCCACGCTCACATCAATGCGATGGTCGGACCACGTCGGAGAGATCGAGATGCAACTGAAGGAGCTGAGGATGTTGAGGGAATCTGAGGAAGCGGAGGATTGAGAGGTTGGATGGCGGTGTTTTGCTCGTCGAAGCAGGGCAGCACAGGCGGATTGGTTGCGTCGGTAACGAGAGGAATGGGTTTAGGATGAGGAGGGTGGCAGAGATGGCAAAAAAGGCAGGAATGATGGGGATGAAGAGATGGCGAGGAAGGAGTGTGTGCTTGCGAACTGCAGAGACGGCGAACAACAAGGCGTGCGAAGAATCAGATCATGATAGAACTCGTTCGGGAGATGGGTGCACTCGGAAGGGCTTCGGGGCAGGGAGCTCAGAGCTTGTATATGATTGAGCCTGGGCGGGCGAGCGAGGCGGTGGACACGGGCGGCCGTCCGTCATCAGCATGGCTCCCGTCTTTGTTGGTGTGGGCGCTCCGAACTATTGGATGATGGACTTTGGCTGGTGGCGCTGCCAATGCGAGGGCGGTTGAGCGGCCTGCAGAGCGCTACGCCGCGTTTGGTGCTAGAACGGGCCTGAGAACGGTCAGGCCTGGCATTTCAATGCGCGAGGGCTTTCATTAATTTAGAAATGCCAGTCCCGATTCCGTTAATTCTGCGCCCCGGCTGAAGAGCGTCGAGTCCAACCAGACCTATCCTGCTCTGCGCCTCCAAGGACACCGGAGCGTCACAAGGCCTGCGCCCAGCCCAGCCTGCTGAAGAAGCGATGGAAGCTGGTGGAATTGCCTTGCCTGCTTTGGCAACCCAGCGCTCAGCACTGAGCACTCGTCCGCATCATGCCCCCAATTTGACCCCTTTCCACCACTCTGTTCACACGCGATTCCATCGCTGGGTCAGCTAGAGCATTCCCTTCACTTCTTGCGTGATCTCTACCCCGCTTTATGACCAGCTGCTGAAACGGTTGCTTGCGTTTAAGGGCTTGGAGCTTGCTGAGGCTGCAGATTCGGGCAAGGGCACAGCCTCCTGAAACGGCCTCCTTGCTTCACAATAATGGGCTCTATGGCCTGGCGTGAGATGGAAGATAGCACCCCCAGGTCATACCCAATTTTGCACATGCTGAGGGAGCAAAGCATGGAAACGGGCAACAAAGTGCAGCATATACAAAGAAAGGGCCCCCGGAAATCGCTGCTCGAATCGCCGCGCGGTCGTGCGATCGACGTCACAATAATCCGGCCACTTTGCAGCCTTTGTCTCGACTCCCGCCAACCAGCCTATCACCGTCGACCCTCCCACACCAACCTGCAGACCAGCAGAATATGGCATCAAGTCGCACGACGACGTTCCCGACACTCTGCCCATTGACCTCAGGCATGCGAAGCTGATCCCCAACATCTTTACCACAAGGATGGCCATCCGACCACCCACACGTTAATCGACGGGCCAAGGCCGCGATAGACGGTTAATCTCCAACTGGCTGGAGGTTGCTAAACTCGCTGTAGTAATTCAGGGGGCTGTTTGAATAGCTGCATGCCTTTAGTATATGGGCAGCCATTTATGGCCACTGTTAGCGCTTTATGTTTTACTTGGGATTCTTGGGATTCTTGGGTGACATGCCCTTGTTTCCTCGCCCCTTGAGCTTCGGAATAACGTGCACGGTCGGCGGGTAGCGGCCGCGAGCTGTGGGGAAAGCTCTGCTCGCCATGATTGCTTTGAGCATGTCGTGTCTCCGTTCAAATCAAAAGCGGAGTCGTGTCTTCACGAGACTGGCCAGATGGCGCCAACGGGAGATGAAGCAAAGTCGGTGAGAAGGGCAATTCGCTTCGGACTTGGGAAACAGAAAACCGCTGCATGTCCCCCATCTTTCCCATCGTCCCTCTCACCAGCAAGCGGCAGATGGGCTTGCCAGCACTCCTCAGCTCGAGGTCGCCCAAGGGACCGTTTGGCAGATGCATCTTGTTGGCGTCGTACTAGTTATGCATGGAGAGAGCATCCCACTAAGGGCACACTTCCTCGCCACTCGACGGGCTTCCGGACTCCGCGCTACTGCAGGTGTAGCTGTAAACATTTGTCCTCTTTCAGCGGTGAAGAAACAAATTTTCGGTGCAGGCCAGTAAACTGAAGGCATTGGCATTTGAATCCACGAGCCGCTTACTGACTACTGGTGGGGCTATTCTATCGCGTAGTCAATTGCAACGTGGACACATCGTGAACTATGGAGCTAGTGGGACGCTATTAAGCGGCAGTGGTGCCAGGTACATGTACTTGTTACAAGGCACTAATGTATTTTTGACTAGCCGATACAGGGGAAGAGTGAGGACACTGTTGTCACCAGTACCTGACAAGCTGCCTCGTGTCAACACAAGGCCCGTTTTGTGTGTACTCAAACAAATATCCTTTTAAGGAAGCAATTGGACTGGAATATTGCAATTGAAAATAGCAGCAAAAATTTTTCTGTGCTTTCACCGCCATTGATACAGTGAACGAAGAAGTGGATCGCGGTGCGATGGCTACCTATCAGTCGCGAAGATTTCTTGTGCGCTTACCGTGAAGACCCGGGAATAGAATTGGAAGACGGGAATGCTGCTGAAAGAATCCTCCTTCCTCTCCCATCTTGATATTTCCTCGGCCCATTCACTATTGCAGCTTCTCGGAGCCAATCCGAGTTCGCATCGTGCACCATACCTCGATACCAAGCGGAGCTCGCTGATCCAAAAAATTTTCCACCTCACACCGCTTCTCACCGCTTTCTCAACATGTCGGGCGTAGCGATCAACGTCGAGAGATGGAAACAAGCTGATACCGTCCTCCTTGACATTGGTGAGTTCTGCAATGGTCTTTCAATGCATTCAGGCCTTTCAAGAAGTATTTCCGAGGGCATGTTAAGGTTCCTGAAGCGGCATCGGAGGGGTCTGGTCTAGACGTGCAGCCACGCGCTTGTGTTGAGGCAAAGTGTCACACAGCTTTTGCAGCAGGCGTGGACGGAAATTGGTTTCCTTCCCCTGAGCGGCTCTTTTGGGCTTCGGACTTTGATGCTCTCCCCGGATTCTAAGCGCCACCCAAGAGTCCAGAGTGTTAAGCTGCCGTAGCTGCCGTAGCTGCCGTAGCTGCTTCAAACCCTCCGGACCTGAGACACACTGGCACTGACCACACGATTATGCAGAGGGCACGATTTCTTCAATTTCCTTTGTCAAGGACATCCTAGTAAGCTTCTCGAATTTCCTCACTCCTCATTGCGCCTGTCACAATTTATTTTCCCCGCACGCGTGGTCTTCGGACATTTTCTCTTCGCAGCCCCAGGCACTTCAAGCCCTGTGACCAAATGATCCCCCATTCAGAGTTGCTATCACTCGAGGAATCGGTTAGCCTGCGACCCGGTCTCTGTCAGTCTCTGTCAGTCTGTCTCTGCCAGTCTGTCGGTCTCTGTCGGTCTCTGTCGGCCTCTGTCATTCTTTTTCCGTGCTGTCAAGCCACACATTGCCCAATCAAGCCTCTGCAATTTCCGCGTCCATCACATTCTCACATGATCGAGATGCTCATGATCATCCTTATCGCGTGACGGCGACTTTTTGTCCCATTGCATTGGTGATCAAGGTACTTACCGTTCCGTAGTATCCATACGCCCTGAGCCGTCTCACCCAGCTCGCTCATGATTCATGGAAAGGTGAAACTTTCCAGGAGCTCATTGCGGCTTTCCCGGAAGAGACTAGGAAGGACGCGGCCACTCTCGTGGCCCATGTTGAGGATTTGACCACAAAGGATATCAAGGCTATTTACCTAAAACAACTTCAAGGTAGGCCGGCGCTTTCCTATTCGGCAATTGCTCAACGCCTTTGATGAGCATCTGACTTGACTGTCACCCTTGAATCGTGCAACTATTGAGCAAATCCATGGAATTGAGACCTCGTGCTGGTTGTTTGTCGAAATCAATAGTTATGATAGACTCGTAATTTGGTCCTCAATCACTTCTTTGTCCTCTGCCAGGTCCTCTGTCACAAAGGTTTCGAAGCTGTACTCTTAATGCGAAATCTCTTTCATTGATTGATAAACTCATCTAACCCATACGTCTCAATTGATTTTTTCTGTCGTCGTTTCAGTTGAGATGCCGATTTGCCAAGTGCGTCCATAGCTATCTAAACCTGCAGCTAACCTCCCTCTAGGCAAACTCTGGAAACGCGGTTACGAGTCTGGTGAAATTACCACACCTCTCTTCCCCGACGTCGTCCCAACGCTCTCAGCATGGCGCGCCCACTCCAAACGCCTAGCGATATTCTCTTCAGGCAGCGTCGAAGCACAGCAAAACTTCTTTAAGTACATTGAGGTAGATCCAAGCAGCACGGAAACGGACAGCGGAACCAAATCTACCACTCAGGACCTAAACCCTGACTTTGTAGGCAAGTTCGATACTGTTACCGCCGGGCCGAAAGTCGTCAAAGAGAGCTACGAGAAGATCTGCAATGCACTGAACACAACCCCCGAGAAAGTCGTTTTCCTGACTGATAATGTCAAGGGTGCGTTGGCAATTCAGCCCCTCCCCCACTTCATCGGAACCTGCACGCATCATCCCAATTGGCTCCCCATTACTCTGACATCTTCTTTCCTGCACTCATTCCCAAGGCCTCTTACCTTTGCCAATCTAACAATCCACTCAGAAGCCGTGGCTGCGACGTCTGCTGGCGTCTACACTGTTGTCGTCGACCGTCCTGGCAACGCACCACTCAGCGAGGCTGACTATCAGTCCTTCCCTGTGATCCGGCAGCTCCCGGACATCCCGGTCTAAAGCAGCGCTCACTCTGTCAGTTAAATAGCAAAGGGTTAGGGTGGGAGCTTTCTGGACGACAGAAAGGCGGGATGTATATGTTATTTTCTGAATTTGTTTTTGGACTGCTATACTACCTCTGAGATGGATGACTGCTACGAAGGAAGCATCACATGATCTAACGCATGATATGTATTGTAGGGCTGGAAGAGGCACGAAACGGCTCCGAAGAAAACTGCTTCGACTATCGTAACATAACCTCGCCATTTCTAGTGCCTCTGGCCTACCGTTTACCACATTCCCCAGAGCAAACCCCTTCTATAGCCCCTTACCACCCCCTAGATCACTCAAGCACAGCCATCACATACCAAGCCATCACACGCCACGCCACGCCACGTCACGTCACATCACACCAGCCAAGTACAGAGGGTAGAAATCTGATATTCGCCGTACCCTAACTAACCCAATCCCACCGCCGCCTTAGCACTCTGCATCACAAAAAGAAAAGCACGTCCAAAAAAAGAACAATAGGCGTACGAGTTACAAAAAAGGCCCACCCATCAACCTCATGCATTTTTCCTCATTGCCCCAGCAACATCCGTCCCACGCTCCACTAAGCCGTATTCGCTCTAATCATCCTCCCCCCAAAAACATCCCCTCACAGCCCCACTTCCCCGGGGTTGTTTTCCTCACAGCCAGGCAGAAAGAGCGCAGCGAGAACAAGGAAAATGGCCGGACTACTTTAATCCGTGATGCGCCACGAGCTAAACCATTTCAGATGCTTCCACTGGCTGCTCGAGCCGACCATACCAAAAGAAATCGCCCTGAACAGCCAGAACAGCGCAATAACCGTCACGTAGAGGACCGCGAAAATGGCCCACTGGAACTGCTTCCGCAGGCCGCGCGTGGCCCAGTCCGTGCAGAAGCCGGCGGTCAGGATGGCGAAGTAGAGCGCTGGATAGTAGTGGTGGACGTAGGTGACGCGAGCCATGGCGACGAAGGGCAGATAGTGCAGGAACCAGCCGACGACCGGGTAGAGGCCGGAGTAGTGGATGTGGTCGATGTCGGCCTGCTTCAGCTCCGTGTAGCCGCGCTGCCACCGTACCAGGTACCAGAGCACCAGCAGCCCGAACACGCCGAGCGAGGCCGTGCTGCCCCAGTAGACGGCTGGGTTGCCTAGGAGGAAGTACTTGACGACTGCGTGGAACGGGTTAGTGGCTTCTTAAGGGTGAGTTTGGGGAGGAGGGAGGGGAACTTACTGCTGTCGTCCCAGCCACACATGCGGAGACCGACGTGCAGGAAGGGCCATTGCCAGAATTGGGAGGCGAGGTCGTCTTGCTTGTCTGGGTCGGGGACTAGTGCGTTGTTGGAGGTCATCATGGCGACATTCAGGTGGATGAAGTCCTGGAGGAAAGGCGACTTGTAGGAGCCTGGGTCTCCCGGAGGCACTGACGCGTTAAGTTAGTAACTAGATTATATGAAAACAGAGATATGGTACCCACGCCTGTCGTTCCAGTGGCTTTCAACGTTCCAGTGTGTGAACACATCCCGCGGCTTGTTCTCCTTAACGCAGGTAACTTCGATCTGCTTGAAACCCCACTGCGGCAGATTCACATTTCCCGCTCTGAGGTAGCACCCAAGATCTGTGTGTCTTAATCGGAAGGCGGTCGTCAAGGTGCGGATTTTGGAATAATCGTTTGAGGCGGCGTCACGGACTACTTCAATGACCCAGTGATCCTTGGTGTCTCCAACAGTGGTGTTGCCGTAGCAAGAAACTTCCCAGTCAGCTTTCGTGACTGGAGCGGCGACTTGGTGCGAGTGAAGGTTACGGCCGGTCTGAGCATGGATCAGGCGGATCGTCTGTCCGTTGCCTGGATATCTGAGATCCTCTTCAGGTTGATACTCTACGTCGCCACGGTGTGGGTAGAAGAACCAGTCGTTGTTCGCATCTTTGTGGTGATAGCAGGTAATCTGTTGCTGGGTAGAGCCTTCAGGATAGGTCTGGTGATGGGAGTGAAGGAGACCGCCTCCATAGCCCATATTCTTAAGCGTGGCTCGAGATCCAAATGCAACTTCAAGAGGACTATCCTTTCCGACCTCAGTACCCCTGAGATTGGCCTGGAACAAGGAGCTCATTTGGGCGTCTCCGGGGCCGCTGTTCTCTAGAACGAGAAAATGCATCCAGAAAGAGAACATATAAACCACCAAAGGAATGATAATAAGACCGAATACGCGGAAGCCCAAGTGTTGCGCTAATTCGACCTTGTAAAATTAGTACATTATTCGACATGAACAGGTAAGCAAGCCATACCTTTGGCATCTTCAGGTCGCCAAATTTGTTCCACAAATCTTCAATCGTGTACAATCCGACCAACGCCGTGCAAAAGAGTCCAACCCACTTGACGCTGCAAACGCACCCAATTGAAATACCTGTCAGCATCAACCACAGGCCCCACTCTGGCGAGAACGGATCACGCTGGAGGCGGTGGAATTTGGACCAGCAAAAGACAGTTGTAAATGTGAAGCATAGCAGCATCGAGTCAAGCAGGATGAATCTGCTGATAGTGGTGTACGAATTTTCGAAGAGGACCATCATAGTAACTAGCCAGACAGTTGGTCTCCTGAAGTTCAGCTCCTTGGCGGTGAAGTATGCCAGTGGTACACAAACGGCTCCAAAGGCCGAGTTGAACAGGCGCATGAAGGTATAGTTGACCTCCTCTGGGTAGGTCTCGCCGGATTTGAACTCGAAGGAACCATTATAACCAGCGAGATATCCGGACAGACCAACGAGCATCTTTCCAAGCGGGGGGTGCACATCGAAGTAAAATTCGCGCTTGAGGTAATGGGAACCAAATTTACCAAAACTGTGAACACAATATTAATCGCA
>Ga0307515_10015439_pt1 | contig 14072 bp, 16 predicted proteins | sample 17_EM_MG_FD_194513 | JGI IMG/M metagenome (GOLD analysis project Ga0307515, IMG submission 194513) | Populus trichocarpa ectomycorrhiza microbial communities from riparian zone in the Pacific Northwest, United States - 17_EM | ecosystem: Host-associated > Plants > Roots > Unclassified | place...
AGTAAAATTGAGAGAAAATAATTAAATTTATTCCAACATATTCAATTACTAATTACAAGGTAAATTCAACATTAACAATTACAATTCAACAAATTATTCAATTATTATGGCAATACAAACAATAAAATATATTCAATAAATTAAAAAAAAAACTATAGACTTTAGGAATGAATTATGCTTACCTTAATAATGTGTTTATTTCAAGACTTTATACATTATAAAAATACACCAAAACAAAAAATATAACAAAAATAACAATAGCTAAAACAAAGAAAAAAAAATTCTTGAAGTAAATGAAGTAGAGGAATCACATACCTTTTAATTTGCTGAAGATTCAAGTAGAGATTACAAGCAAAACAAACAAAACTCTTGAAGGAAATGAGAGGAAAAAAATCAAAAATGAAAGGGGAATAACGGAGTAGATGAAAAAATGAACTGAAGGGGCGGTCGCTACGATTTATAGCGCAGTTTTCCCGACGGAATCACCGACGGGCAGTAAAAAAATATTATTTTAAATTATTCCATCAGTGATGTTTCAAAAATCCGTCGGTAACTTTTGAATTTCACACCATCATTTTTAATTACCCTCCATATTTTTCGCAGTCCGTCGGTAATTCCGTCGGCAAACTGACGCGGTCAGAGATGCATTTAATGCCCCGTCCTTTGGAATTCGTCCGTTCGTCGGTGATTTTGTCGGTAATTTTGACCCACTGAAAACATACCGACAGACTGGAATCCGTCCGCAACATCGTCGGTGATTGTGGCATTTCCAGCAATATTTTTTCAACTCTCTGTGAAATGCCGACGGATGGTAGTCCGTTTGCAAAGTCGTCGGTGATTGTGGCATTTCCAGTAAATATTTTTCAACTCTTAGTGAAATACCGACGGACGTGAGTCCGTCGGTATGGACGTCGGTGATAGTGCATTGTACAAGAAAGATGATGCTTGTATTGCCTATTTACCTTCTTGCAAACACTTAAATGATAAACTGTCTATCGCACAAAACAATAACAACAGTGCTTAAACAAAACAAACTTATAAAATAAATATTTCATGTTACAAAATATATCATCCATAATATATATATTACATGAAAAAAAATGTCTTACACATGGCTTCATTCTGATAGTTAGTCAGAATTTTTTTCTTCTTCGTCGTCAATTGAATAGTCATCACCTTCATCGCAATCTTCAATATGGATATCATCATCTTCATCAACATTTGCTTGTCTGCTAGAGCTCAAAACAACATTCAACTCCTCTGCGTCAACATTAACAAGACTATCATCTAATACATGAAAATTTGAATTTTCTTCCAAGTCAATCGAAGGAGTAACTCGATATGGTTCAACCAACTCACTAACTTGAAAGACTTCATCTCGCACACTTGTGTCTTCGTTCTCATCCTGAACAACCTCGACACGACCCCTGGGTTTTGTTTTTAAAACGGATAACCAATCAACTCTTGATTGATCCTTTCTAAAGGAAGGGGTGTATGTGTAATAAACTTGTTGACATTGCTTTGCGAAAACAAAGACATCGTTTACGTTGCGGAGTCTAGCTTTTGAGTTGATTTTGACCAGACCATAGTGCGGATCAACTCTGATTCCTCTGTCAGTCGTGTCATACCGGTAGCATTTGAATAAAAACACTATATTCTGCTCGCTATGATATTACAGTTCGACGACCTCTTCTAATCTACCATAGTAGTAAACTTCTAACTCACTACTAGTCGATCCCTTAACACACCGTTGTTGTATGTCTTTCTTCCATGTCCGTATTCTTCAGTATGGAACACATATCCATTGAAAAAATACTCGTTGTAGCACTTAACGTTTCTTTCAAGGCCCAGGCTTAGTGAAGACAATGACTTAGCAGCACTCATTCCCATTTGATAAACCTAGTATGTAATGTACATCAATGAACAGTAAACAAGAATCTCGTAATGACATGCATACAGTAATTTTGCAAGTAATAATGAGTTTGTGATAGTACTTACATGTGTTCTGAACCAAGTGACAAATTATTCATCTTGTAATTGAAAGATTTGGGATTCAGTCAGCTGTGAGTTATTGGGCAACAAATATTGTCGTCGATGTTGCCTGCAAGTGATAATGAGTGTATGATATTACAATATATAAACAGTGTATTATTAACAATGTTTAATTAGTAGTACACATATATATACTTACTGAATGAAAGGTCTCAACTCATCACAATTAAATAAAATATAATTGTGTGCTTGTCTGAACTCTATTTCCGACAAATATCTTCCTCTTATGATATTTTTAGGTATGGGTCGTCCAGGATTGGAGAATATTGACAAGTTCCCACTGGAAGGCACTTCACCGCCATCATCATGTCATAGAACGTGATTGATTCTCGTTCTCAGATGAGGTTCAAAATAGTACGAGATAAATGTTGAGATCTCCTCAACAATATAGGCCTCGCATATCGAAGCTTCAACATGCGCCTTGTTCTTAACCTTTTTTCTTGAGATTGAACAAGTACCTGCATTGAATTAATCAAATTTTTTAAATTACGAAAAACAAAGAAAATACTTTTATATATGAATTACATTGCAACTATAATATCTAACCATTCGAATGGGTACATCCATCTATACTAGACCGGTCCTCTAACTTTTTCCTTGAACGGTAGATGTATGTGGAGATGCTCCATTTAGTCAAAAAATGATGGAGGGAATATCATCTCAAGTTTGCATAGTGTCTCAATGATATTCGTTTCAAGCCTTTCAATGTGATCAACATTCAACTTGCTGGAACATATATCTCTAAAGAAATGACTGATCTCCGTGAGTGCATCCCACGTCCCCTTTGGCAACAAATCACGAAAAACTAATGGGATGAGTGTTTGCATAAACACGTGGCAGTCATGATTCTTCATTCCATACAATCTGCATTACTCTGTATTAACCATCCTTGATATGTTCGAGAGATGTCCATCGGGAAAACGCATATTCTTAAGCCATTTGTAGACTAGTAATTGTGCGTTTTTCTCTAACATGAAGCTTGCTCTTGGTTTTGCGACCCGTGACCCATCACAAACCAACTCCATATTTTTACGGTTACAGAAGAAAGCTATATCCAATCTAGCATTGATGTTGTCCTTTGTCTTCCCCTTCACATCCATGACGGTGTTGAAAATGTTCTCAAACACATTCTTTTCAATGTGCATGACGTCAAGGTTATGACGGAGCAGATTGTTCTTCCAATAAGGAAGCTCCCAAAAGATGCTTCGCTTTATTCAATTATGGGTCAAACCAAAACCAGGAAACTTCTGCTTACCTGATTGAAGACCAAACACAATGTCATCGTACTCTAATACAACATCATGCAATTCTTCACCAGAAAGACACGGGGATGCAACATCCTTTTCAACTTTGCCAACAAAGAAATCTTTTCTGTTCTTTCTGTACTTGTGATTCGGTGGCAAGAAACAACGGTGACAGTAAAAAACAGAAGCTTTACCTCCGTTTGTTAACGTGAATGCCTTGTTGTTTTCCATGCAGTATGGACATGCTAGTTTTCCATGCGTACTCCATCCAGAAAGCATTCTATAAGTTGGAAAATCATTGATAATCCACATCAAAGCTGCCCTCATAACAAAATTTTGTTTCCTTGATATATCATAAGTCAAAGCTCCGGAGGACCACAACTGCATCAACTCATCAATCAACGGTCGAAGACAAACATCTATATTCCGGCCTGGGCTGCTCGGACCGGGTATGACAGTAGATAAAAACATGAACTTCGGCCTCATATCCCGATGGCAAGTTATAAACCGTGAGTATGACCGGCCAACAAGAATAAGGAGCAGCAAATGACCCGAATGGGTTGAATCCATTTATACACAACCCAAGACGCACATTCCTTGATTCAACTGAAAAGTGAGGATGCACACTGTTAAAGTGTTTCCACGCTTCGCCGTCAAAAGGATGCACCATCACTCCATCAACCGCATCATTGGTGCCATGTCATATGCTCAGCAGTCTTTAGTGACATGAATAACCTCTGCAGTCTAGGTGTGATTGGGAAGTATCTAAGTTTTTTATATGCCACTAGAGTCTTTCCCCTGCAAGTTATGGGTTTGTAACAGGAATGCCTGCATGTCATGTACTCGGTTAGCTCAGCGTTTTCAAGGTAGTATAACATGCAGAAGTTAGGGCACATGTCAATTTTCTGGTATCCTAAACCGAGGGGTTTCATCATGGACTTCGCAGCATAGAAGTTCTCTTTCAGCCTGTTCCCTTCAGGTAAAATGCTTCTCGCCCATTCAATAATCTTGTCATAACCGGCCTCACTCAACCCGTGATCTGACTTGATGGTGAACACCTGTGCTACGGCTGATAATATACTGTGGTTCGTGCAGCCATCCCATAATGGTTCATCATAATCTTTCAACAAATCAAAAAACCTAGTTGCATCTGCATTAGGTTCTTCTTCTACGATTGGAGATTGACTAACATTACCTTGATTCATTCTCATTGCATCCATAACCATATTCCTGTAAGGATTAGTGTTGTCATTTGCTGCTTAATATAGGTTGTTAGCTCTAAAAGTTGACCCAACCACCCTTTCTCCCATTCTCTTATTACGAACAAATACTTCTCCGTGTACATACCAACACCGATAATTCCTCCAAAAACCCTTTGTGTAGAAGATGCATCATTACAACATCTGGATGCAAATACTTTTTATTTTGACACTTCCTGTATGGACACCTAATACCGCCTCCAGTAAAATTTCTAGGAATAGATGTTGCGAAATTAATAAAACCCTTAACCCCGTTATAATAATCCATCCTCCGCAATCCTTGGGGTGAATCTCGATACATCCATGAACGATCATCCATGACTTCTGTCGCACCCGACATCGCGGCGGCCTTAAAAAAACTTTTATAGAAAAGAACGGATTTCTGGCATCCTATTCTTTGATAGGGAATAGTCTTGTTTCAGGAGTCGCCACCTAGTATTATGGTCACTAGGAACCCTGACTAGTCAGCAGAGATTCTATGGTACGGGACTGGTTGTGACTAGAGAAGGTATTAGCACCCCTAGCACATATTACCTTAGGTAAGCTGCATTGTTGGTTTTGTCTTAAATTGCTAAAAATCTGTTGGTTTATACTATGATGGTTTGCGTGTAATATTTCTGACTCTGGCGTCAATGAATATTCAACTACGAATACTTCCAACTCTGGTATTAGTAAATATTACGTAGCTATAAAAATAAAATAAATTTAAATCAGTATTTTTTATTCCTAACTCTAGCTTCAGTGAATAAACAAATAAAATAAATTTATTCTTACGCATACACATATAAATTTAAATCAGTATTTTTATTCCTGACTCTGCGTCAGTGAATAAACCAATAAAATAAATTTATATTTTTTATGAGAGCACATATTAGTTATTTTTTATTTTTTTTATTTTTTTGGGGTTGGGTCAGCTCAGCCCATGTGGGCTGGGCTAGACCCAGCCAGGCAGTTCTTACCTGCAGGCACGCGTGAATTGTTCACGCACGCTTGCTACAGTCACCATGCAATTAAATCTCTAAAGCACAATGTTGGTGAATTAAAATTGTAAGCAGGGGAATGTATGAAACTTACCTGTAACAAGGGCTGAGCATTTCCGGTTCGGTCCGGTTTTAAACCAAAATAAACAACCAAACCGATTTATTTTTTTTTTAATTTTTTGAACCGAACCGAACCGAAAACCGGTTCAAACCGATTAATTTCGGTTCGGTTCGGTTTTTTCCCTTCCAAACCGGCTCAAACCGAAATTATTCCAACTTGTTCACAGTCCAAAAAAAATCCCTAATCCCTACGTCGAAGAAGGCAACTAAAAATCTTCCTTATTTGGGCATTTTGATGCTCAATGCCCCGACCGCCCACAATTAAAACAAGAGCCTCCAAATCCAAAGCTTCTGTTACGCATCATAAAGAAAAGATGTCATGTTTGTTTGCTGAAACTTGTATGAACAAATTGTCCAAACCAGCAGCCACACAAGCCAGCAAAAGATAACAGGGAAAAAAAAGGGGGGAATGAAAGGGAAAAAAATCCACAACTTGGCAGTTACCCACATCATGCATGCACCCCATAAAGCCTATAACTTTAGGTTTACAAAGAGTAAAGGGAGGAGAGAAAAATCAAAGCAAAGGAGAGTAAAGGGAAGGGAGAGGGATATGCAGAGAAGGGGGGGCTAAAAGGGATATGCAGAGAAGGGGAAAGGGGGGGCTAAAGGGAGGGAGGGATATGCAGAGAAGAGGAAGGGGGGCTAAAGGGAGGGAAGGGGCGGCTGATGGCTAAACGTGATTTTAGGGTTAGAAAGTGTTGGCTGGTTGAACCGGTTCTGTTCAATCGGTTTCAGACTTTAGAAGGAGTCAAAAATTGGATTATGACAGTTGCCCCCTCTTTATGATATTTACGATACAAAAACATTGGAAACTTTTGTTTTCTTTTGGCTTTGCATAGTAAATTTATAAAGAAAAGTAGACACAAAAAGAACTTTTGCTTTTCTGAGAGTCTTGAAAACTGTGACTATAGTAGATTGATAGACGACCATCACAAAGAGATGTTGAAATCAAGAAATTAGTCATTTGAAAGGCTCCCTACATTGTCGAGAGAAAAAAAAAGTTTTTTTTTTGTAATGGTCTCATTGTTCCGAGCGACTCGTCCGATGATAAAATGCGAGGAAACTCGCAAGTGGTCAAATTGTTCCAGACGACCTGCCTGATGTTGAAAAATACAAGGATTTTTCAAAAGTGGTCTCATTGTAATGGGTTACCTGCCTAGTGGAAAAATACGAGGATTTTTCAGGATGGTCACATTGTAATGGGTTACCTGCCTAGTGGAAAAATACGAGGATTTTTCAGGAAGGTCACATTGTAATGTTACCTGCCCAGTGGAAAAATACAAGGATTTTTTAGATTGGTCACATTGTAATGGGTTACCTGCCCAGTGAAAAAATACGACCAGTGGAAAAATACGAGGATTTTTCAGGAATGTCACATTGTAATGGGTTACCTGCCTAGTGGAAAAATATAAGGATTTTTCAGGATGGTCACATTGTAATGGGTTACCAAAATATAAAAACTTTTCAAGGGATGACATGATAGGGCTCGAAGGCGCACTATTCAAGAGATGGAAGCTCAAACGAAATGAGGGCTCGCAGACGCGCTCGAAAGGAAATGAGGGCTCGAGGGCGCACTTAAAAGGAGGTAGGGTTAGGAAACGCACTACCTTGATTGGTCGAGGGCTTGAAGGCGCACTCGAAAGAGGTGAGGGCTCGAAGGCGCACTCAAAAGGAGATGGGGTTAGGAAACACACTACCTTGAATGGTCGAGGGCTCGAAGGTGCACTATCTTGAATGGTCGAGGGCTCGAAGGCGCACTCAAAAGAGGTGAGGGCTCGAAGGCACACTCAAAAGGAGGTAGGGTTAGGAAAAGCACTACCTTTAATGGTCGAGGACTTGAAAGCGCACTCGAAGAAGATGAGGGCTCAAAGACGCACTCAAAAGGATGGGGAAAAATACAGAGATTTTTCAGGTGGCCTAATTCTCGTGGGCGGCCTGCCCAGGTCAAAAATTTCTCAAAAGTGGAAAATTTTCAAAAGCATTTTCAATTTTGGCCCTTTTTGAGGTGGTCTTCCTTGTGATGGATCCCATCGAGGATCGCTTTTATGAAATTTGCAAAAATGCATTATTCAATGTTTCAAAGCTTAGATGATATGCATGCATCTTTACCTGATTTGAAATATAGGTCCCCATTTCTTCTCACTCTATAAAGTTTAGTTATTTTTTATTTGAGTCCTCTTTGTCACTCGGCTTCTAATCCACTTGAGTTGGCTCATGTAAATCTTTTCCCAGATTTGTTTACACAACTCAGCCTTTGTGGTGCCCATCGTGACCCACTTGTTTGCTAACGATTTTCTGTCTCGTAAAATAATTTGAGAGGATCACTCATTACTTCTCGTTTCACTGCTAAAAACATTCGGGGTCACTTGCTGAAAGGACTAAGTTGTCTTTTGTAAACCAAAATGCCCCCTTGTCTTGTTGAAGGAAATTACCATCTTTTTTTCTAGAATTTTTCCTTCTAAACACAATGTTGCCCCCTTGTATTGGTCATTGCCCTCAAGTGTGCTCTGTCAGCGACTTAGACAAATAATGGTTTTAAGAGACCAATCTCTCATTTCTCTTCTTTTCATTTTAGTGAAGGAATATGGGTCAAGAATAAAGCTTGAAATCTTGATCTTGCATTTTGAAAACAAAAATTGTTTCGATGTGAGCCTAAAACAATTTGCTTTTGAATTCTTGCAACTCCTTGGTTATTTTCTTTCTTGAAAAAGAGATTATTTGCTCTTGTGTTTGGCAATGAGGTCTTCGGTGAAAATACATCATGAGGTGACCTTTTGTTTTTATAGGTTTTCAAAGTGAAAGGCTCGAGAAAAAGCTCGAGGTTTTGTTTGAGAAAAACTTGTCTTTTTTTAACACTCATTTTTATCAGCATGAATAATTATGAGTAGTTTGTTCTTGATGTCATGAATCTTATGAAAAATTATTCTTTGCATTTTGAGAGCATTGTTTATTGTTCCAGGTTGCTTGCTTGCTTGATTAGAAAGGACTTCTAAAGGCACGTAATGTAGGCTGTGGTTTTTGGCTACGAAAGAAAAGGAATCATAAGGCTCAAAAGGTGTTTCAGGGTTTCAAAGACTGAGGACCACTATTAACAGTTCGACTCTTGATGTTATTCATCTTTTCTTTCGTCGTTCTTCTTTGATTTGCGGGTTCTTCTTCTTTTCTTTTTATTGCTTTGCTAGGGTATACTCACTTTATCTTGGATGTTACCTTTTCTAGTGATTTGGGCATGCCCCCTAGCATTTGAGTTTCTTGGGCTCTTATGCCTTTTTGACTTTCTCACGGCTTTTCATCCTTTCTCATTGAAATTTTCGCTTGCCCCCCAGTGTGGGGTGTGATCCTAGTCAGGATTTTTTTATGAAAGAAAAATTATTCAAGCTCAAAATAGAACCGCAAGGGATGTACTTATTTTATAATGTGAAAGGAATAACAAAGATGGTCTTTTCTCATTTCAAGCGCAAGCAGCTATGATCAATAAACTTTGACCTCATCCGGTGTGATGGTTTGGACTTTGCAAAGAGATGCATTTCATGAGTCCATAAACAACGAATTCATTACGTATTATTATTCATACATTTAAAATACTTGGCTAAAGAGTTATGGTGTGAGAGTGATGATTCACTCATATTCTCTGGTTTTAGAATTTGGTCACCTAGATGAAAGAGTTGTTTGGTTCATGTTATTTTTAAATGAACATCAAATTGTTTTTGAAACCAAAAGCAAGTTCAATTTTTCAAAATTCATTATAGCAGAAAAGATTTTGGTAAAAGAAATGAATTGGATCTATAAGATCATGCAAGGCTGCAAAGGTGTATTTGTGAGTTCTTAAAGGGAAACTCTCTCAGGAAAATGAATAATGCTTGGTCGTAAACACAATTGAAGGACAAACTCATTATTTCATTGAAACTTTGAAAAAAAAGGTTTAACAATAAAGATCTTATGCCAATATCTTGAGCTATGAACATTGGCATGATAACACATAAAGGGGCTAAACATTTAGCGATCATTGATTGGAATTTCTGGAATCTTTCAGTCATTCATTCTCCTCGACAAGGGCATCTTTTCAACAGTTAATTGAAGTCATATGTAGACCATTCTTGACCTAATATCACCATAGTTTTATCTTCAAGATAGTTGATTTCTGGGAGTCGGTGTGAAGAAATTATTTATAGGAACGATAAGTGCCTTAGCAACCACCTTCAATGTCCTTTCCTTTTTCAGTGAAACCATTCTTCTTAGTCGGGTCAGTAATCTTACCTAACCCAATGGCTTGTTCAATCCTCTCAGCTATAACTATCAGGTCAGTGAAATGTTGTGCAGAGCTTCTAACCAAGTATTCAAAGTACGGAGCTTTAAAGGTGTTGGAAAATAAACTGATCATCTCTTTTTCCAACATGGGAGGGTTAACTTGTGCAGCTACCTCACTCCATCTTCGGGCATATTCCCTTATGGACTCCTTGTTGTCCTTCTCCATAGCTTGCAAGCTTAACCGATCAGGGCCCACGTCTATATTGAACTTATATTGCCTCATGAAGGCATTAACTAAATCCTTCCATTTTTTAACCTTGGTATTGTCCAACTGCATATACCAAGTGAGGGCAACATCACTCAAGTTGTCTTCAAAGAAATGAATCGGCAGTTTCTCATCATCAACCACCTCAGCCATTTTGTTGCAGTATGCTTTGAGATGAGTTATAGAGCATTGAGTTCCCGTATGTTTGACAAATTCTAGCACTCTAAACTTTTTGGGAATGACCATGTTGGGCCCCAAACACATCTCAGCAGCCTTTATAGAATCATATAGGCGAATTCCCTCAAATGCCCTCATTCTTTGCTCTAGAGCAATTAATTTGTTCAGACCATCTTCTTTTTCCATCTTGCTCTTTTGAGATTCCTTCTTTGTAAAATCAATGGTAAATGACATTCTCATAGGGTATGCTGGTTGGAAATGCATGGCTTGTTGAAAATCAAATGACAACCTATTTGCCCCCAAATTCTATGGATTGAATGGATTTATGGGCATAGGTTCAGGTTGAGCTATATGTGTTACTTTTCTGGATTTGTCTCTCAAGGCCTGTTCGAGTAGACTAGTAAGCCTTGCGACTTCTTCTCTAAGATTGTCCACCTCTTTTTGGTGTTGAGCTTCCAACTATGCTCTTTCTTCGTTTTCCATTTTCCTTTTTCTTGAATGATTGTTATAGGTGGGTTTCAATGGAGAACCTATATTTCAACCTGCTAAATGTAAATCATGCAATTATGCAAAAAATGTTGATTCAATTAAAAATACGTATGAAATGCGGACTCGCCCTTCACGGGGTGATAGTCTAGTAGGAAGATCTTAATTATTGAGTGCATCGAGGGGTTGGTCATTATCTAGTTTTAAAGGGTCTCTCGCATGCTCAGTGATCGTCCTTGAAAGGTCGATATGAGGCTTACAAGTAGTGTGAAGATAAAGGCCTTGAGTAATATCAGTTTGGCATATCAACCACTTCCAAGTAAACAATCAAGTGAGAGTTGGATGGTTTCACGAGTCTTACCTAGGCTAAAGTCGTTGGGGTACCGTTACTTCCCCACCTATCCTAGATTTTAAGGTGTGTGCTCTTAACGTGATGCATGACAATATAAATAAGGATACATGCTAAAGCAATAAATGCAAGAAAAATAAACAAATAAACAAAACAAACAAGTTAGCAATAATAAGACATAAATCAAAGCTTAGTCCTAAAAGTCCCCAGTGGAGTCGTCATTCTGTCGCACCCGACATCGTGGCGACCTTAAAAAAATTTTTATGGAAAAGAACGGATTTCTGGCATCCTATTCTTTGATGGGGAATGGTCTTGTTTCAGGAGTCGCCACCTAGTATTATGGTCACTAGGAACCCTGACTGGTCAGCAGAGATTCTATGGTACGGGACTAGTTGTGGCTAGAGAAGGTATTAGCACCCCTGGCGCACCTTACCTTAGGTAAGCTGCATTGTTGATTTTGTCTTATATTGCTAAAAATCTATTGGTTTATACTATGATGGTTTGCGTGTAATATTCCTGACTCTAGCGCCAATGAATATTCAACTACGAATACTTCCAACTCTGGTATTAGTAAATATTACGCAGCTATAAAAACAAAATAAATTTAAATCAGTATTTTTTATTCCTGACAGTCACTAGAAACCCTGACTGGTCAGCAGAGATTCTATGGTACGGGAATAGTTGTGGCTAGAGAATGTATTAGCATCCCTAGCGCACCTTACCTTAGGTAAGCTGCATTGTTAATTTTGTCTTAAATTGTTAAAAATATGTTGGTTTATACTATGATAGTTTGCGTATAATATTCCTGACTCTGGTGCCAATGAATATTCAACTACAAATACTTTCAACTCTGGTATTAGTAAATATTACGTAGCTATAAAAACAAAATAAATTTAAATCAGTATTTTTTATTCCTGACTCTAGCTTTAGTGAATAAACAAATAAAATAAATTTATTCTTACGCGTACACATATAAATTTAAATCAGTATTTTTATTCCTGACTCTGCGTCAGTGAATAAACCAATAAAATAAATTTATATTTTTTTATGAAAGCACATATTTGTTATTTTTTATTTTTTTTATTTTTTTGGGGATAGGTCCAGCTCAGTCCATGTGGGCTGGGCTAGACCCACCCAGCCCAGCCCGGTCACTGGCCCAAGCCAGTGACCTGGCAGTTTTTACCCGCAGGCGTGCGTGAATTGTTCACGCACGCTTGCTATCACCATGCAATTAAATCTCTAATGCACAGTGTTGGTGAATTAAAATTGTAAGCTGGGGAATGTATGAAACTTACCTGTAACTGTTGGAGACGAAGACGATGGCGATGAAGACGTGACGTTGATGGTCGAACGGGCACTCTCTCCTCTGCTTCTTCTTCTTTTCCTCTTTGTCTTCCCTTGCCTTTCTTTCTGTCTTTGTTTTTCTTCGTTTTTGTGTCTGTCTCTCTTTCTCTGTAATGTATGTCTTTCTCTCTCTGTTTTCGTTCTTTCTTCGTGTTTTCGTTCTCGGTCTCCTGAGCTTCTTCCTCTTTTTCTTTCGTCTTTGTTTCTACTGTGATCTTCTCTTGGAATGCTCCGTTTCTGGTGCAGTTGCTGCTGAAGATGGAGCTCTGGAGCTGCGGTGTGAAAGAGCTGTTGGGGCTGCGGGGTGAAGGCGAAGACGATGACGATGGTGATGGAGGGTTGCCCGATTGCTGCTGCTTCCTCCTCTGTTTCTCTGTTTCTTTTTTTTTCTTTTTTGTGTTTTCGGTCTCCTGAGCTTCTTCCTCCTCTGTTTCTCTGTTTTTTGCTCTTTTTTCGTCCCTGTGTTTTTTCTGTTCTCTGCCGTTCGTGGCTTTTTTTTCCCATCCCCCCTTGCTGCTCTGCTCTGCTCTGCCTTTTATAGAGCCAGAGAGCTTGCCAAAACCAGTCCCTGTTACAGTCCTGCATTTACAGGACTGTTAATCAATCCACGAGCGGGATCGTGGGCAAAAGATGTGGTCCATGATCGGATCGAATTGCTGCAGTTTTCCCTGTTGAATAGGCTTTCTCCGTGCGAAATGAAAGGGATAATGAACAGCTCTTCAAAACGGCGCCGTTTGTGTTCTTGGGAATGACTATTTTTCACCTTGGTCCCTGAACTTCTGCCATTTATTAATTAGGTCCCTGATTCCATTAAATAATTCCAAGTCCAATTAAGTACCCAAACTTCTAAATTATGTTGTCTTGGCCTAAATTTCAATTTATTCCTCATTTTTATCCTTTCACACATTTTTTTTTTAATAAAATAAAAGGAGTCAAAAATTGGATTATGACAACTTCTATCGAACCTCTATAAAATTATGATGACAACATGTATTAATTAACTATATTAGGTAAATAAATTTGTATTGCAAAAATATTGGTTTACCTCGAGATTATCCAACAAACTAATTACAACTTCTCATAAATATTAAATATTCATTATCAATTATCAACGTCCATACAAATTAATACATATAAATTTACAAAAATTACAACTCCGCAATACCATTGATAAAAATTAAAACGGACCCGTTAAACAAGCTATTAATTATTTCAAAACAACACATGTAATTCAGTAATTCAATAAAGTTTCAACAATTTACAAACAAATATAATTTTACAAAATCTAAAACAAACCATAACAAGTACAAAATTATGCATTCATATACTACAAAAACAATAAAATGTGTACATATACTAACAAAATACATATACTAAAAAAACAATAAAATTGACATTTAAATGTTAAAATTTTAAAATATAGAATTACTTACAAAAACTGATAAAAATCCGTCGGTAAATCAGAACACGGATGTTGTGACCAAAAAACTTAAATAAATATGACTTGTGCTGAGAAGAGGGAGATTTTTTTGTTTTTTTTGGGGGGGG
>Ga0307515_10015440_pt1 | contig 14072 bp, 7 predicted proteins | sample 17_EM_MG_FD_194513 | JGI IMG/M metagenome (GOLD analysis project Ga0307515, IMG submission 194513) | Populus trichocarpa ectomycorrhiza microbial communities from riparian zone in the Pacific Northwest, United States - 17_EM | ecosystem: Host-associated > Plants > Roots > Unclassified | place...
TCACCGGAGCAGGTATCATGTACATAGGCCTGAACGGACCATACTCGAAGATAGAGGGATGTCAGGTGACCATTTTGGTGCATGAGTTGTCAAATTTTGGTGGACATATGAGGCATTAAATGCACCTTAAAAATAGCTCCCTGAGCTGTCATTTTCGGGCAAAAATCGGGGAAGACAATGAACAGTTACCAGACGACGCGTCGTCTGGTCCTTTTTTTTTTTTAAACAGAAACGACGCCATTTTTTAGTTAAAATTAAGGATTTTTGCAGATCTTCAATTTAGTCCTCCATCATTCAATTGATTTCAATTGAACCCCCAATTGACCTTAAACTCTTAATTTAATGCAATTAGGCCCCTGCGGAACTTCAACTTAAGTCTCGTATTTACGCGCCTTTTTCATTATAGTCCTTGGTCTCGGATTTATGCAATTTCATCCCTAATTGACCATTAAACTTTCAATTTCTTCAATTTGACCCCCAGATTTTGTCAATTTCACCCCTATAGTTTGGCGCGTTTTATAGAAACGTCTTTGGCTGTCAATTTTTTTAATTTAACCCCTAATTGACCCCAAAACTTCAATTTTCTTGCAATTTGGCCCCTAATTTCAATAAATTAACTTGGTAAAAATTAAATTTGGTCTTTTAAAATTCCAATCTTTTCAATTAAGTCCAAATTAGGCTCCCAAACTTAATTTTTCACCAATTAAGCCCCAAATAAAATTAATTTGACCCATTTAAAGTATAATTAAGTCCTTGCACTTAATTAAATCCTTAAATTGGACCCAAATTAATTCTTAAACATAATTAAAATTTAATTTGGCCCATGATTAAATCAAATTGGCCTATTAAAAATTTAATTATGTCATTGGACTTAATTTTTTATGCAAATTCGTCCAATAATCATTTAATTTGACCTTGAATTTGTATTTTTTCTTCATTTTTGGGCATAATAGGGTACAATTAGGCCTTTAATTTCCTCCAAAAATTGCAGCTAGATTTTTGTCTATTTTTGCAGTCTTTCTTGATCTGTTTTTTTCACATTGCCAGCCTTTATTTTATTTTTTAATTTTTATTTTTTTTTAAAAATTAATTTTTGGGGAATAACCCAGAATTGGGTTATGACATTAAATATCTTATAAAAAATATTTTTTAATTTTCATGTGTTTTTTACTTGTAAAATATATTAAAGTAAAATTTTTTAAAATGAGATATTTATAATTAATATTTACATTTAATTTATTGTTTTTTAAAAATTTAACCTCGTAAAATTTTATAAAATATTTACAAACCACCACATCATTTTTCTACCATTATATTTTCAAACCAATGCTCACCAAACATTATAAATACTTGAAAATTTTATATGTAAAATATTTCACACAACATAAATCAACCTCCCGGTTTTTACTCAATAACAATTAAAAATACTTAATTTCATGTTTTTTTATTTTATTTTTAATGTTATAAATTTATTTTTCCATGTGTCCATAAAAATTTTTAAATTAAAAACATGTTTAATAAAATAAATTAAAGACAATTTTTTTAAAGAATGAATATGGTATATATTATAATTTCATAAATTAAAAGTTAAAATTTTGACTCGATGTTATAATAAAAATTAGATTTAAGTGAAGAGTTATTTCTAACTATATATATATATATATATATATATGTATATAACTATTTATTAAATCAAAAATAATTTAAATCAATTCACAAAAAATACATCAAACATAATCTAAACCATATAAAAAGTTTGATAAAGAATTTATTTGAGAATGTTGTGCCAGTTTAAAGTATTTTTTTGTTTAGAAATGTATTAATTTTTTTTTATTTTTAATTTTTTTTAATATTAACACAATAAAATAATTTAAAAATATAAAAAATTAATTTTAATAAAAAAATTTTAAATTTTAAAAGCCGAGTTTTGAACCTCATTTTGAAACAGCAAAGGACACGCACTCGACTGGTTCGAGTTTAAACTTTCATTCCCCCCTCACGTGGTAAAAAAAATATAATAATAAAAAATAAAAATAAATTTCGAATTCCAAAAATCAAAAAAACAAAATTCTCAAAAATTCTCAAAAATAAAAAAATAAATCACATTAGCGTCTCTTACATCAAACACGCATATCACGATCTCTCCAGTCCCTTCTGTGACAAATCCCTTCCTTTCCGTTTCCTTCCACAAATCTCCGAAATACAAAATTTCTCATCAAACCCCAATTTTCACTTTTATCTCTCTACAACCTTCTCTCTCTCTATCGAATGATTCTAGAACCTTCATGAATCCCTCCTCCACCACCACCAGCTTCATGGACCACTGCCTTCACTGCCGTCCTACATTCGATGCCTGAACGGCGTAGCCGAACACGCAGAATTCTGAACTGCGTAACCATCAGAATCCGAACCCGGTTAAGTTCACTGTACAGACTCGTAAAAGAAGAACCGCGGAGGTTAACAACAATATAAAAAAGAACGCGATCGTTGATGATAAGGAGAAAATTGTGAGATTACCTGATACGAAGCCGTATAGAAAGGAAAAGCAAGACGAGGAAGCCTGGGTTTTGAGAAAAGACGAAGGGATTGCTAATAAGAAGATGGACGAGTATGATAGCGGCGGCGGACGGAGCGCCGACAAGGGAACGGGAGCGGAAGATGAAGGAAGCACTGCTCCTCTTCCCGAGAAGGTGAGTCTTAGTTTTGGTTTTCGTGAGAGATTGTGTTTGGATGTGAGAAACTGTGGGGAAGTGAAAGAAAGTGCGAGAAAGTTTGTTTGTGTGTCGTGTTTTGCATGAAATCGGCTTAATGCATGTGAATTTAGTTCATGATATTTGAAATTTTTTGGATTTTTGCTGTTATTTTTTTTCATTTTGAAGCTATTTTTGTTAGTTGCAGGAGGGGAAACTAACAAATTCAGTAAAATATATCTGATTTGTTGTTGAGCTCCATTTTTTTGGGTTACTGAATTAACTAGTTGTGTGAGTTTAGTTTTGATAGAAATGGATTTTGGTATTTTGATTATTTATATAGGCACCGTGTCTTATTATTTTGAGTCTTTTTGCCACAGGTCCAAGTTGGTGGTTCTCCAACGTACAAAATAGATAGAAAACTGGGTAAAGGAGGTTTTGGACAGGTTTATGTTGGTCGAAGAATTGGTCCCACTAATTTTTCAAATGAAAGAACTGGTCCTGGAGCTTTAGAGGTATGTGATTCTTGTATCTATTTTATAGCTGCTTGATAAAATGTGCTGGATTTTATGATTGTGATGGGGTTTGTGTGTAAATTGTAGGTAGCATTAAAATTTGAGCATAGAAGCAGCAAAGGATGTAATTATGGACCACCTTATGAGTGGCAAGTTTACAAGTGAGGATCCTACCGCAGCTTTTGTATTTTTGGTTTATTGTCTATGCATTGCATTGTTAGGGAGGGGATGTATATGGGGAGTTATAACCTTTTTTTTTTCCTGTGCTGTGTGTACAGTGCACTTGGGGGCAGTCATGGTGTGCCACGAGCTCATTACAAAGGAAGGCAGGGTGACTACTATGTTATGGTATCTGTTGTTTGATCCGTGTCCTCTTTTTTTACCTTCAGATTGGTAAGAATTAAGTTTCAGCCTCTGGGCAAATGTTTTAGAAGAATGTTTTAAAAAATGCTATATTTCTTGCAGGTTATGGATATGCTTGGACCTAGTCTATGGGATGTTTGGAATAACAACTCACACACGCAAGTGTTTTTCACTTGATAGTTTTCTTTTAGTTAACACCATAAGATCAGATATTTTCAATATATCCAATGTTTACTTCTTTTCTTTTCAATTTCAGGATGTCCATTGATATGGTTGCTTGCATTGCCATTGAAGCCATCTCTATACTTGAAAAGATGCATTCTAGAGGGTGAGACTTTTTTAAAAGCAATTCTGCTGCTAATTTTCTTTTTATGTATAAAGACACAAATCTACTTTTTAGAAAGAAAGTCACTTTTGGTGATTTGATCAATGGATTTTGGATGTTGAGATCAATGTGATTGGTGTTAAAATTGTCTACCTAGGTGGTCCTTGAGAGGGCATGTAGGTTTTCTAGTCTCCATGTTTGTCTTATATACGTTGTTAATTTTTGCATATTTGATGGTAAGCAGGCATCTTGTGTCATGCACTTGCAGCCTTTGAGAATGTAATTATTGTGATAAAGTGGAGCCACCGTTTGCTGTTCCCTTGTAATCACACTTTGTTTAGAACATTATTTGCAGCCAAACACACTGGGTGAACCAGTTGTAATGAGCAACTCTCAAACAGTACTTGCAGTACTCTACTGTTGTTCTCTATTAGAAGGGATTTTTCATAATATAGTTTCTTCTGTTTGGCAGATATGTCCATGGGGATGTGAAACCTGAAAACTTTTTACTTGGTCCACGAGGAACTCCTGAAGAAAGAAAGCTGTTTCTTGTTGACCTTGGATTAGGTAAGTTGTTGAATTTGCCAGTTTTTGATGTGGCATCCGATACTTTCTTGACAGATGATGGTGCCTAATGTGAAGTCATATTGTTGCCTATTTTCATACAGCAACCCGGTGGAGAGATAGTTCAACTGGTCTTCATGTTGAATATGATCAACGCCCAGATGTTTTTAGGTAAAATGAAATTGTGTAATTATTGAACATTATGCCAGCTTAGCATCATTATATTTGGGTATTCCTATACCCCATTGTTTTCCATTGCAACTCATTGGTGCTTGAATATTGTTGTGCTGCAGGGGAACTGTGCGATATGCCAGTGTTCATGCTCATCTTGGTAGAACTGGTAGCAGGAGAGATGATTTAGAATCTCTTGCCTACACTCTCATCTTTCTTCTCCGCGGTCGACTGCCTTGGCAAGGATACCAGGTTTGCAGATTATAATCTAATTTGTTTATGCTTATAAGACTAGTTCTCATTTCTTTCTAATGCGATGGTTTCTTTAGGGGGACAATAAAGGGTTCCTTGTTTGCAAGAAGAAGATGGCGACTTCTCCAGAAGCTTTGTGTTCCTTCTGCCCTCAGCCTTTTAGACAGTTTGTTGAGCATGTTGTAAATCTGAAGTTTGATGAAGAGCCAAATTATGCAAAATATATCTCCCTTTTTGATGGAATTGTTGGTCCAAATCCAGACATAAGACCTATTAACACTGACGGTGCTCAGAAGGTATCTGTCAAGTTTTTCTCATCTATATGTCATTTTTTATTTTGATCATTGAGACATACTTTGTTTCCCCATGTTGTGGAGGTTGTGTTAACCTGATGTTTGTACTGTGAAGCTTATATATCAGGTTGGGAATAAGAGAGGGCGGCTGACAATGGAGGAAGAAGAAGATGAACAACCAAAGAAAAAGGTCAGGATGGGGATGCCTGCAACACAGTGGATTAGTGTTTATAATGCTCGTCGGCCTATGAAACAAAGGTATGCACTGAAGAGTTATATGCTGTGCTCTTCAAATTTGGTGACAAGGATTAAAGGCTAATGTTTTCATTTCTTGGTGTAGATATCACTATAACGTGGCTGATGTGAGGCTCTCCCAACACATAGAGAAGGGTAATGAAGATGGATTATTTATCAGCAGCGTGGCTTCTTGCTCAAACCTATGGGCCTTAATTATGGACGCTGGCACTAATTTCAGTGCTCAAGTTTATGAGCTCTCTCCTTATTTTCTCCACAAGGTTGGTTTTGGGTCACGTATCCAAGGATAAGTATCTATTATGGGTCTTCAATAATGAACATCACTATTTGCTAACATGATTTCTACTGAATATCCGCGTGCTATCTTGTGTTTTGATGTTGAAATGTTTACCTTTTAAACTCTTAACTCAACAACTTACTCTTGCCTGGTATATGTATATTTTTTTTTTAAGGAATGGATAATGGAACAGTGGGAGAAGAATTATTACATTAGTGCAATTGCAGGAGCTAATAATGGGAGTTCATTAGTTGTGATGTCTAAGGGTTAGTGTTGTATCTCCTTCAGAAGTAGTCAGTAAAACATTTTCTTATTGCATCACCTAAAATTTTTGTTGCTTTATTTAATTCAGGTACTCAGTATTTACAGCAGTCTTATAAAGTAAGCGATTCTTTTCCCTTCAAGTGGATAAATAAGAAATGGAGAGAGGGTTTTTATGTCACAGCTATGGCCACTGCTGGAAGTAGATGGGCGATAGTTATGTCTCGCGGCACAGGATTTTCAGACCAGGTCACTTTTGTGAATCTCTGATCAATGAAATGCTTCTGGGGCCAACAATTAAGTTTTTATAACTTATATTTTTTTGTTTCTCTTCCAATTTTAGGTTGTGGAGCTGGATTTTCTATATCCCAGTGAAGGCATTCATCGTAGGTGGGATGGTGGTTACCGCATCACTTCAACTGCAGCAACGTGTGACCAAGCTGCTTTTGTTCTCAGTGTGCCAAGAAGAAAACCAGTAGATGAAACTCAAGAAACACTTCGTACTTCTGCTTTTCCCAGTACACACGTCAAGGTTTGTTGATCAGTTCCATGTTTCTCCTGTTTCTAAATACCTTTGTTTTTTGTTCTCTTCCAACCACAAGCACTGCACATTTGATTTACTTTGTATTTATATTTTTCAGGAGAAATGGGCAACAAATCTTTATATTGCATCTGTTTGTTATGGTCGAACTGTCTCATGAATGACTGAAGTTTTGCTGGGGATGCTGTTGCTGTTATCATGAAAATTTAGAAGACAGTTCTCACCATTTATGATCCTCCTTTGAGAAGCAAAGATCTGCTTAAGCCAAATTGACTCGTCATGGCATTTGGGAGTCAATGTATGCAAAACTCTACCTTAATGTAGCCATCACATAGCATCCATTAATACCTGTGCACTAACTTTCAATTGGGTTGAAATGCTTTTAGGGTGGCATCGATTTACCCATTGCTAAGAAGTTTGTATAGTTATGAACAGTAGTTGAAGGGGCGTGCACTGGCCGTGTCTTCATTATTGATGGTATTTTTGAAAGCTTGTTATTATGATTTTGCTTTGGGCAATGGTCATTTTCAGTCATTTAGTCTGTACTTGTCTTATGCTTCTTCCATCTTTTCGGACTTGAAGATCCTAGTGATCTTTCACTTCTGTACTTCCAGGATGTCTGAATGACCTAAAAGACGGAGGATGTACTCCATTTGTATACTTTTCAACAACAGTCTGTACCCTTTTCTAATTATTAATGCTTTATGCTGTAATCTTATGCATATTTGTACCTCTTAAGACCAACTCAGTGCATGTGCTGCATTATTTGTCTGGCTATATTTGAGTGCAGTTAGTTGATTAAACATTAAAACACAACTGATTTTTTTCTCCCAAAGAAGATTCTTGTTCAATGTTATCAGAGTGGCCTCCATAACTTCTGTTTTGGAAAGAGTACAGAGCTTATACCATTAAATTTTTGGGAAAGATAGTTTTTCTATGTTCAGGTCTAGGTATTTGATATCTTTATTAAATATATATCCTTAAGGCAATACATGCCAATTTTCTGGCAGGTTAGTCCATTGCACTCATCCAGATTTTAAAAGCTGTCATCTGTATATCAGAGAGGTTTTTAGCTGCTGATTTTTTGTTTGTCTATTTTTTTTCAAGTAACCTGACAATTTAGGTACCTAGATTTTGGTGTATTATCAGGCATCACAGGCTAAATTGTGAATACTTATGGTCAAGTTCTTCAAGGCAGGAACCAAGCAAGACTACTACTGTAAGAATTTGTGTTACTGAAAGATCAACTTATCTTTTTGCTTGCGGCTTCCTGGGATCAACAAATAGATGAGAAGTTCTTCAGACTTGGTATTTGGGTGCAACCTTTTATTTTATTGCTTGCTGCTGATCCATTATTTCATTTTGATCGACTGACCGACTTCTATTTTTCAGGAACTACTTTTGAGCATTCTTGACCAGGAATTCTATGGACTTTGAACCTGTAACGTCTCATCTATTATCTCTTGTTCCTTGGTATTTCATCTATCATATAGATTAAATAAGGCGACGCACATCTTGTTTTATTGGCAGTGTGTACAAACTGAATGGATAGATGTTCCATGTCTGATATGATTATTGAATGCTAGGGAGAAACAATGCCTCTTCCTCGTGTCAATGTTAAGCAGCCCCTTTTGATTTTCCAGAAGAACAAACATCCATTATTTTTGTGATGACTTTCATCTCTGGTGGCACTTCTCTGGATACATTTGTGATCATACTTCTCTAACCCGGACTGTCAAGGTTTTAATTTCAACACTGACCTTATTTGGCTCTAAAGAATCTCCAGAAAAACATTCATGTAAATGAGTTCACATGTCCAATGTTTGAGAATTGAGTATAAATTATTTCCTCAGCTGATTTTGAGAGTGTTTTCAATTTTTTTAATTTTTTTTTTCTGATTTTGTTGCAGGATAAAAGAATGGATGGGTTTTACTGTGAAGTCAACCTGTTGGGAAACGAGTAGTGTTCTAATTAAAGAGCTTGATCACTACATAGACCAGGGTTCTTCTGATGTGTGGTAAACGATTGAAATTAGCAAGTTTGCTTCTTCCTTGAACATTTTGCACTATCAGTTGCATGTGGCTAACATAAAGCTGACATGGGTGATGTTTGATGAGATATTACTATCAACCCCTTTGATGGCTGCAAAATATGATGACAAAAATAAGCTAATAATTAAAACCTTCAATTTCTTGCTTGCATTCAAGAAATGGAAGGAAGGAAAGATCTCCAATAAACTGGCTCAGGCATGTTGGAATTGGATGGGGTAGAGTTGGAAGTTCTTTCTAGAAACTCTTCCTGGGACCGTTCTCCATGTAGAGTGATTGCTGGGCTCTTAGTATAATGAAGAAGGAAATTTGATTTTATTGTTCCCATGGTTATCTTCGTCTCTTCTTACCTATTAAGTGGTTTGTGTTTAATAGCAACTGTAAACAGAATGCATGAAAATCCATCTGTTCACGAAGGCTCATACAGAATGCAGTTGCTAGCGTGTCAAGTATGATGGAGCATTCAGTTTCTGGACAGAGTGCACTCTGGATGCCGGTGGGAATTTCCAAGGCACTGAACTGGATGCAATGTTTGGCAATCTTCCATTTTACATCATTTATTTATATGACCTGTTCATGTTTTATACTCGGTTCGAGCAATGCGCTGCCATGCACAAATTCAGATTTGTTTTTGGAATAGACGTGATATGAAATGTTGTTCTTCGTTTGCATAAAACCCTCTTATACTTTCATCCAGTATGTTTTTCACTTTTTTTCTATAGTTTAGAGAATTATACTTTCCTTCCTCAAAGTAGATGAAAAGATATTTTTATCCTTGTATATAATATATCTAAATTTGCATATTTTCATCACAAACCTCATCTCTTTTTCTTCCAAAATTAAATTTCTCTCTAGTCTCTCTCTCAAAACACAACACGCTCACACACAGACACTATATCTGAAGCAAGATTTTATACTTAATGTCTTTGTATGAGGACCAGAGCTAAAAACCCCTTGTTGATGTTTTTCTTATTCAACCCTTTTCATTGGGAATAATAGATAACAATGGAGGTAAGTTGTTTAAGCGAGTCTTGATTTTGAATGACTTGTGTGTGAGTTTATTTTATATTAAATTAGTGAATAATGGTTAAAATATTGTGAGTATGCACTTAATATAACAAAAAAAAAAAGAAATTTTTTAATTGATTCATACCTGATCTTAAGCTCTGAAAACCTAAAAAAATAGATTTTTTGCTTAATAATCAAGAAATTGGACTATTATACATATGTTTTTTGTATTTTTTATATTAATTATGGATGTTGAAGCTCGAATTCAATTCGATCAATTATGATTATTATGAACAGTGTTATAAAAACCTTAATTAATTGGTTTTTGGCGTGATTAATTACAATTTTACGTGTTATAGTAATGCTTAAACAATTTTTTATGCTTGTAATGCATGTTTTGTAGATTAAACATCAAAACCTCTAATTTTATCAAATAGAGTAAATGTGAACAATAACCCTAGACAAAATTAAAACATGCATGATTGCTAAATAGGTCTGGAATTAGAGTTACTTCTAGATAAGTCTATAATTAGATTTGTGTTGTTTGTAATGATAGGATACAAGATGTTATCTATTGTAGCTTACCATGACAACCTATCACATGTTGAAAAAGGTTGCTTCTATTACTATATGGCTTATATGGACACATATAGAACAATATCATAGTTAGGAATAATAGCATTACACACACTAAATTAACTACTAATAACAACTTTACACTTTCAAAACTAGTCTTTATATTGTGATTCTTGGTCTAAATTCGATGCAATTAATCTTTAATTTTTTTTTCACTTGTTCTAGTATTCGATTGATATCAATGATATCTCCTCCCTCTCCAATGGTTAATTCAGTATCATTCATAGGGTTGCACCAATCAATAAATGTGTTATCGCATGACTTGTTATTATATTTGTAGAAAAACTTGTTTTTACTTGTATCTGTTTTTGATATTCTAATAGCTGCTTTTTTTTTCACTTTTCATGTACTTTTTGTTCTTGAATTTTAGTTCATCCAAGCTATTGAAAGTTTATAAATTATTAGCATTTGATGGATATGATGATTTTATTTCAAATGTATGTATTGCAAATTTTGAACTATTTTTTACGGTGTGTATTGGGTTTGAGTGGCTGTTTTTTGTAGTGTTGGGTTGATAATTTTAGGTTGTAGGATTTGTAGTGAAGAATTGTTGATGGAAGATGAAGAAAGATGAAGAATTGTTGCTGAAAATTTTCGGAAATTTTATTGGGTTGAAATGGTGAAGAACTTTGGAGAAATTTGATATTTTTGGTTGTCTTAAAATGATCAAGAAATGTTTAGCAATCTATTATAAACATGATTTTATTAGTATTTTCGTAAATATAGTGATATTGTCCAACGACAAGATTGTGGTTTTTTTCGTTACTTTTAGTCACCTAAGAGCACTTTTGTCATTAAAATCATTATTAAGCTAGATTTTGATTCTGATTATGAAAAGCTGACTGTAGAGAGATAATTGTTTGTTCAACATTTTGGAAACACGGCTAGGATTGATGTATAGTTTAAGTTATCAGGTTCTAGGTTTGTTTTTTAAAGGTTATAAATTCAAGTTTTATAAATTTCAGGGTTATTGGAGGCTTATATAATCATTAATTTCAGGGTCCGTGAAATTAGTTGAGGTGCGCACAAACTGAGCCGGACACCTATATTAATAATAAAAAAAAATCATTTAAGAAAAAAATTGATTTCAATTAAGATATAAACTAACCGGAATACTTCATTTATTGAAAAGAAATATAAAGATTAGCTCAAAAAATAAAAATAAAAATAAAACCACATCAGGTGTAATAAAAATAAAAACAAAAAAGTGCATTGGAAGGTTTGAATAGAATCATGGAGATTGGTCTTCAAGAATTCAAACCTTCTTCCCGTTTCAGAATGGAGCCAACCACTGTGTACATGTTTGCCGCTTAAGAAATCATTGACTGAGCCAACAAGAACTTTGACAAACGATAATATTGGGAACCCTAATATAATTATACCCACTACGCCCGCGTGTACCCAGTAAAAGATCACCAGCTTAAGAAGCTTCGAGATATGGCGATAGAGTGCGCCATGGAAACGGTTGACGCACTCTCCATCTCCCCCTCCACAAATTCAATTTTATACTATGCAATGGCCGGCAGTCTTGAAGAAGAATTTACTTCAAGTAAGATTAATGCCGTAAGAAAAATGATGCCAGAAAATGAAGACATTCATGGGAATTAAATGTCAAATGCAATGTAAATTAGGGCTTGAGTTGTCAATGGCAGCAACTAAATTATGATCCAAGTCAAATCAGCAATATGATATTGGATCATAATGACCAGGTCTAAACCATACGGGGTTGAAATTGGCATTCAAAGAGCTTGGCCTCACAAAGTCATGCCAACCCTCCATCCCTGCAGTACTGTTCTACGGCCATGAATTCACACACAAATGTGAAAATCTGACTTTCATTTACCTTTTAGATTTGACAACCAATTCCTTCATCGACAATACCTGTAACCAAATCACCTTTTGAAGCAGGAAAGGAGACGAGGAAATACCCTCAAGGAAATGACAGTGACAATTTGACGCAAAGGAGATGACAAAGGCAGGATTAATTTTGGTTGATGCCGCAAGCCAAACGAGAGGAAAAAAAAGGTGTTTAATTGGAAAGATAAAACTAAAAATATAAAATAAATAGGTCTTTAATATATTTCTTAAGTGGATTTTTATTATTTTAAAATAGAAAAAATTAAAAAATATATGTTTTTTAATCTCAATTGTCTGTTCTGTTTCAAAACATCTAATCTTATACACAAACATACTGCGTAGACTACTACTCGTGCTCTCATCGATTGAAAAATAATACTCATTGAACTATAGACTAAAATTAAAGAGGGGAAATCATAGGTTATCAAATGGTAAAAATTTTGGATGAAGGGGTTTACTCCCCCACGTGGTCTCAAGTTCGAGCCCTATAGTTGCTAATATGATGACCATTGAAGGTTAACATGGTCGTTAATTTTCAGGGCCCGTGTGATTAGTCGAGGTGCGTGCAAGCTGACCCGAACATCTATATTAATAATAATAAAAAAAAATTAGGGGGGGTTTTTTTTTTCCATGGACGACAGTCAATTTGAATTAAGTAATTGCATGCCTTTGTTGAATTGACAATAGTAACATATACATTGTGCATGCATCTCATATTCAAATTTATTTTCTTATAATCACTAAAGTTTTTTATTTAGACAATATTGATCTTTCTTTCCATTATACATGAACATGAGATGCATAATATTTTATTATCTACATGTTATCAATTTATTTATATTTTATATATCTGTTTCCTGCAAAAAGAAATATCACAGAAATATTACACAAAAATCTCATAATTTTTTTTTTTTTTTAAAAAAAAATCTCATAAAATTTTGATTATGAAAAACGATGCCAAGGAAAATGGAAATTGGTGCTTTGGCTCCTAGGTGCCAACAAAAAGATAAGAAACCGCTTACTATTAATTCTAATTGAATATTTTTTTTTGTTTTTTTTCGGGTATTTTCACTCTTTTGAAAAATAAGACTAGTTTCTTTTGAGGTTCGTAACTACTCCTCTCAATAAGTGCGCTTCCTGGGATCGAACTTGTGTTCTTATCCTTACAGGGATATAACAGTACCTTAACTGCTAGACCAACACTTTATTGGTAAATGAATTTAAGAAATAAAAATACAGAATTCTTAAAAGAAACCATTATACAAAAAATCTAATTCACAGTTTTATCATTGAATAACTCTACTCTAATAGGTTTTTTTTTTTTTTTTTGTAAACAAGGATTACAAAATAAATTCTAAAAACAAAAAAATATTATTAAAAAAAAAAACTCTATTACACTTACAAACATGCTCAAAATATATATTTAAGACTATCTATGTGTTTTGAATATAATAAATCTATTTTCATCTGCATCACAAAGTCTCACATGTTTATGGATCTCTAATAATTGAGCCAGATTATAATGGATTCGAAAAATTAAAAAAAAAAATAGCTGATATAAAGATATATTATTTTGATTGTTAGGAGGAAATTTAGTTTTAATTGACGTACAAAATTTTATAACACTCTTAACATTAAATTAAAAAATAATTTTATATAAATACATTGAAAAAAATCTAATAAAAATATTAGTTTAATATTTTCTCACATCAAAAATATTTTGGTAAAAGCATTCACACCATATCACCAAACCTATGATAAAGCATGGTGTACAAATCAATAGGGCCCTGCAACTTCCATTTTCGCCATCCTCTGTCTACCTTACGCGTGATCAAGAATCAATAAAAAAAAGAATCAATACTCTCTCTCTCCACCAAAAAAGCGTGGAAACTATATAACCTCTGCGTCTGTTCCTCGCACGTTCCTGCAGAATGATTTCAAGACAGACTTTTCTGGTACCATGCAATATTATTTACTTATTTAGCTAAGAATTCCACAAGCCCACCACCACTCGAG
>Ga0307515_10015441_pt1 | contig 14072 bp, 7 predicted proteins | sample 17_EM_MG_FD_194513 | JGI IMG/M metagenome (GOLD analysis project Ga0307515, IMG submission 194513) | Populus trichocarpa ectomycorrhiza microbial communities from riparian zone in the Pacific Northwest, United States - 17_EM | ecosystem: Host-associated > Plants > Roots > Unclassified | place...
ACAGCTTTTTTTTGGTTAAGCCCCCCCCCCCCCCCCCCCCCTTTCATTTTGAAATGGGATCTCAGCTCTACCCAATCCAGCAAGCCCTCGCCTTTTTTTACCACCTGATCTTAGCAAAAACAGGAAAAGGTATATTTGATACTGTGATTCCAAATGCCACGTGTTGCCAAAATTCCAATGTTCTGCATAATTGTAATTTCAAATACAAACTGATCATTATTTTCTTCGTTCGTGTGCTTTGAGAATTAATAAGAACTAGTATGATACATTTGGTAGAACATCATGAAAATGCAATATCATGGAAAATAGAAGGGAAATGATGATCTTACCTCCCCCATGCATCATGTTACATAATAGCCCAAATTAATTTAAAGCATGGGAAGTAATTTGGTTGTTTCCATCAAACAAACTTTTCCATCATAACTAAGAGCTATAATTGTGCCAGGGACATGAACAACCTACCACAACTGGAAGAGTTTCAAGAGCACATTGCCTTTTCCACTTGTTCCTGCAATTCGCCACTCTTATATGCCTCTGCAAAATTGACACATTCACTTCCAAAATGAACACAACCCAAATGTTAAAGATGGACAATAACCGATGCAAAGAAATTTCGTTTAGTTGGATCAAGTAGACAAACTATGCCTTTCATATCAGAAACTTGATAAGAATAAACAAAAGTTAACAACGAATTTCCTGTAATCAGCTTGACTTCCAAGAGGTTTTCTCTATGATGTGTGAGGTCAGTTTGTCAATTGAGCGCTTGGTTAAGGCACCAGAGGCACATGCAAAGGGTAATAATTTTTGTTTTCGTTCATGTGTTCAGATACATCATACTAGGTCTGGACAACAACTCCATGATTTCTGTTTTGAATGTGTACACTCTCAAATCCGGTACATAAAACCAATGAAGAGACAAGAATTCCAGTGCTCAAAAAGAATTATAAGCTCTCTATGATTGCTTTTTACCAATTTCCTGGTTAAAAGTTTGTTCTAGTTGTACCAAGAGAAGCATGAATGACATTTCTGCCACAAAAGAACTATGATAGTTAATCTTTCAAAACAGACAATAAAACTGCCAGTTCAAAGCATGTAGCAAGCCAACATAAACTTTTCATTTTCCTGTTGCATTGTTTTACTGAAGTTGGTAGAAATTTGAAAATACAAGAATAAACAGTGATATGGCACCTGCAAAGAACAGAGAGAGAGTTGAAAGAAAGAGGATTCAAAACACAAGTGGTAGTGCGATAAGCACTCAGAACTTGCAATATCCTAAAATTAATCCTAAATCAATGGGATATTTTAGAGAGAGTTGAATTGGTGGGTTGTGGTTGTCAACAACGCTCACCAAGGCTCCAACCTCAGCCATGTAAAAATGCCATTATGTCAACATATCCCACTTGTCATCATATTACCACTCTGGTCAACCTCAAAGTTTGAATTTCTTAACACGGGATTCTCAAGTCTGATAATATCCATTATAGTGCTTGCATATGACTTACACCATACTTAGGCAGAAATGGCACATTCTGTGCATAAATAAAGATGCCAGTGCATCAGAGGAGCTACAATGAATCAGGGAAAAGAAAAAAGAATTTTCCAACACAGATGCATTCACACATGTAAGTACGTGTGGAAATGTGTTGCGCATGCTCTTGCTATTTCTTCGCGGTCCATGCATGATGAGAGCAAACTACAGTAACATAAGACTTACAAATTAACATTCAAAGTGGTATCCATCTTAAGAACCACAGTAAAATTGAACTTACCAACAGTGATATCACAGCCACCAAAGAATTCTCCGTCTATGTAGAGTTGAGGAAACGTAGGCCAGCTAGAATAATCCTTCAGTCCTTGACGTAGCAATTCATTTTCTAGAATGTTAACTGATTCAAAAGGTACATTTAATGACTTCAATATTTGCACCACAGTTTGTGAAAATCCACATTGAGGGAAGTCCTTGGTTCCCTTCATGAAAAGCACAACTTTGTGTGATGTAACAACTTTATCCAATGTAGTCTTCAGCGCAGGAGTCAATGCTGTCAAGCACAAATTTGTCCTCAAATATTAACACTGCATCTTTCTTTTTCTTTGCGTACTTACAAAAGCTAGAACTAACGAAAAAGGGAAATTAAAAAATAAAAATAAAAACAGGAAATCCCATTATACTAATGCTGTTATCAGAACTGTGAATTAATTGTTTTCCTAAAAGCTTCTCCTTATTGAATTTTAATCAACATTATAACATAAATGTATCAATTGAGTTAACAATTGTATCTAATTAACCAAAAACAGCTCGGCACGACTGCCCATTGAAACGAGGGCCATGGGCTTGGATGGTGGCACGCAAGAAGAGAGGAAGCGAGCCATCTTCTTTGTAACTTAAAGAAACTAAGGCTATTTCAACTAGATCGATTTTTTTGCGAAATAATAAAAAAAAAACCCAGCTTTTGATAACAGTAAGAAAAGAATCGTAGCAATTACAGAGAATAAGACGAGGGGGGTGTTACACATACCACAACGTATGGAGGAGGCGAGCTTATTCCGAGCAGAATTGGACTTGACTCTGAAAACCACAGAATCAGTGATGGTCAGAGCGCGAGGGAAGCAGAGGGGCCCAGGGCGAGAAGGCGCAAGGGATGATGCTGCAATTTTAGACGGAATCATCGTCGTTGGTGCTGACAGCACAAGCAATGACTGGGAACCCATCGTCGATATGCCTTTCTCCCTTGTTGGTTGTCGTCGTCGTCTCCGGACAGATTAAGAGAGAGGAATGAGAAGCCACATTTTTAAAGGGTTCACGCCTTGATGATAATCTTTTTTTAAAAACAAACTGGTCCCTGTCTATTAAAGTTTTGTGATGTAGACCTTGTACTCGTCATTCTATTATGAACAAGTCCTTCCATCCACGACTGTTATGATTAAATGCAATATTATTAGCTCGCATTTTATTTTCTTTTATATATATATATATATATATCCCAATCCCATTTTTCCATTCTAAATAATTAGCAAAAATATATAGGATGTAGTTTTTTTCACTATAGCACTATACATAAATAAATTGCTATAGTGAAACTACTATAGGATGTAGGTGTATTTGTCGTTTCACACAGTTTCTTTTTTATTTTAATTTACCGACTCATGGAGGATATTTTGATTTTTTTGCATAACTTTTAAGATAATTTTTTCATTAATATTTGATAATAATAATAAAATATATATTTTTCACTGTATTTTTTAATATAATTCTCTCAAAATTATTGCTCTTAAATGTCTTCCTATAGGAGTGTAAAAAAGATTAATTAAAAAAATATTTTTTAATGATGGTTTTTTAATTTTTTTAATTGTAACTTGCTTTCACAATTATATTTTGCTTGAAAACAATACTTCTGGTTTAAAAAAGATGTTTTTATGCTAAAATAAAAAAAGAAATGAACGAATACAAAGATTAGATTTTTTTATTAAAAACATTAGTTTTTTTTTCTCTTTTGTTCAGTCAATGGGGTTTTTGCTAATATTGTTTCTTATTACTATTGTTTTTTATTTAATAAACTCTAGTGCTGGTAAAAATACCATTTTGTTATAAAAATATATATTGGTTAGAAAAAACAATCTTGACAAATAAAAACATTTCTCTTCTATAATTAAATTATACGTTATCTCTCATTCTAATGTTCTTATTATTGAATAATTGAATAAAAATTAAATTTCAAAATGAAAAGTTCTAAATTAATCCAATCGAGGTCAAAACATGAATAATGAGTTTGATGAGTTATTTTGTTTTGACTTAGATCAATATAAAATTTTATACGAATGATTTTTTTTTTTAGCAGACACCCTTCAGAAAAAGCATAGCCAGACGTGCAGGAGATCTTTGATGGCTGGCTAGGCTTAACGATGCCTAACTATGCTTTTTTCATTGCTTTTTTCTACTTAAATCTCTCAAGAGTCATTTTATCAAACACCTGATCAGCTTCTTCAAGTAACCCATGTTTACAATAAAAATCTACAACAATAGTTCATACCCAGAGAAGTAAAGAAAAGGCTCATTTTTTTAACATTCTATGCTTGGCATAGTATAGACACATGCAGAAAAGAAAGGAGCTTAATCTGTCATGCTTGGCAACATGAAGGCTTGCGAAGAAGATAGGCATAACTGCGCAGTAGTATGGTGGTAATCAAAGTCTTGCCAGAACCAGTCTCCAAAACACACAATTGTGTTCTACTTTAGCACCTTTTCCAAAGGCTACAGTTGATGACGGAAAAAACCTATCCCAACATAGAAAAACAACAAAAATCTATGAGTAGAAAACACAAGATTACATAAAGAAAAGAATAATTAGTAACCTATTTATTGTTCGAGGAAAAAAAGGCAAAAGAAAGTTCTATTTTTTCTTTCTTTTTTAAGGCATTCCTAATTAAGCAACCAAACAATGGAGAAGAAGAAATCAAGAAAACACCTAGCAAATGGGAGAGGATTAACAGGGAGCTACTGGGTTGTGTTTATGTCCATGCTAACAGGCTTCATCACTGTTCAATGCAACTCAAATGGCAACTAAAAATCATTAGAAAGAAAGAAAGAAAGAAAGAAAGAACCATCTATCCAAAAACATGATCAGAACGTAAATCCAAAGAAAAGGACTAAACAATAAGTGAGGAGAGGTAAGACTTGTGCTCATGTTTGTTTCAAGTTTCAACAAGAGATTAAATAAAAGAATCTCGTGCTAAATAACTTATTCAACTACACATTCTCAGGACAGACGAGATTGGATAGAGAGACAGATAACGACGACAGAGGATGACGAGCTTGAGTACAATGAGAGACGGACGAGAGACAAAGGGAGCAGGGGGACGGGGCTGTTAGTTATTCAGGGTTAAAAGAAAATTTTGTATTTATACCTGTTTTTTTTAAATGCTAGTTAAACCGGTTTGGTTTTGATAAATTTAATCGGCTTTAAATTTTTAACACAAAAATAAATTAATTTTTTTTTGGATTTTTAATCAATTAATTCTTTTTTTTAGTTCAGTTTTTTTTATTTTGTTTTCTTAATTTAATCAGTTTTTTTTTTTAAATATTTGTTGATATTCAGCTAGAAAAATAGAAATCAACTCTCTCAACAAATGAGACCCTCTGAACATCCTCCCACAACCCACACACATGTGGTGGCATGCATGCTACACGTGTGAAACATTATTAATTAAAACACTTTTTGACACCAGAAAAATATTCTTATAGTAATTTTACAGATACGTAAGAATCACTCCTGGAATTTTTAGATAATGTTGATATTTGTCATGGGTCGACTTTTTCTCAATTGGACAAAATTTTTACATGTTTTTTTTTTATATAAAAAATCTTAATAGCAAATTGAAAAGTTTGTTCATATTTTTAAATTAAATAAATTAATAACTATTTATACATACTGAAAAATTATAAATTATAAAGTTTGATTTCTAATCAATTGAAGTTAACTAGTCAAATTCAAACCCGTAAAATGAATCATAAACTTAATTGAGTTTAATTATTTTTTTATTTAATTTTTTTTAATCTAAAATAGACGTTTGTAAAATTAGAAACCAACCAAATATAAAAGCATTTGTTTGAGATCGTGATAAATAAATAAAAATATCAAATCAAAACAAATTGTGTTACCCAATCAATAATCAACAAGGTAATGGAATGGTGAAGTTGGAAAAGAAAATAAACAAGAAAAATCAATAAAAATCTAATTGTGAATGATCCAATTGGAAAAAAACTAATAAATAAATAAAAATAAAAATAAAAAAGAACAAGACACATGGGCTTGGAGTAGGCCACGTGCTTGAGCCTTTTTATTTTTAAATTTTTTTTACGAAACGAATGATTTGTCGTTCGCTTCTTGATTTTTTGAAAAAAAAAGGCGACGTGTTGCTTGTCCTGCCCAGATTCCAACGACTTCCGGTCGGTGGAAAGTTGATGTTGTGATGTTTCGGATCAAGAAAAACTCATTCTCAACCATATTTTGATCAAAAATACCAAACACATCATAGAAAAAACATATTCATGACCTTAAATAACAAAAACAATAGCCTAAAAACCAATAACAAACCCGAAACTAAAATTATTTCTTGGCTCAAATTTACCATATTGGACAAGGTTAAGGGAAAATAACACCTATGATAAACTCTTATCTTCAAAAGAAATCTATTAACATCAAAATTATTTTTTTTATTTAAATAGGTGTCAATCAAATTTTTTTTTTCTACCATCGAAATTCAACCTCTCTCTCTCCTCTCTCAAACTAATAATCAAAAAATAAAAAAAATTGAAAATTGAGATTAAAATTGAAATGTATAAATTTTGAGGGATCTAAAGTTTATAATTTAAAAATTCAAGGAGCAAAATGAATGTTTCACCTCAAGTTTAAAATAACCATATTTTTTTGCCGTCTTTTTTAGTTTGTTCTTATTCTTTGGATTTTGTTATTCATCAATAAATATACTTTAATTGATCATTGATTCAGGCTTATAAAAATGCAATTAAAAAAAAAGAAAAAAAGAATGAAAAAAAAATCATTATAACAATTCATAATTATGATTTGTTCATGTGTAAACAATGATGCAGGGAAAAATATTTTCTTCACATCTCTTATTGTTTTGTATAATAATAAAACAATAATTGTAATGTAATCCAACACTGTCTTATTATTATTATTATTATTGCAGTGAACCTCAGAAAAATAAAATAAAATTGATAATCCCTAAGAACTATGACGAGGTTGATTTAAGGTGAGTTATACTTCTGTCCATGTCTTATATCAATCTTGTTTTTTAATTTTTTTTAATATAATATATTACAACGATATAAAATTATAAAAAAATTAATTAATTTTTTTTTAAAAAATTAAAAATATTTTTTAAATACAATAACAAACATACTATTATTAAAAAAAAACACTATACATGCCCATTAATCATAAAAAGATTGTCCAATTTGCATGGGTTGGTTAAATTCCTCCCTTTTGGAATAAATTATTAATTGAATTTTGTAGTTTTGCAAAATGAATTAAACAGTTCTTGTAGTTTCAACTTTCAAGGATCAATTAATTAATTAGCCCTCTTCACCCGTTTTTAGTCCTTTTAAAATAAATTTATTTTGTTAAAAAAAACAGAAAAAGAAAAAGGAAAAGAAGGAGCTAATAATATGAAAAAATAATATATATATTTTGAAAATAAAATAATATAGATCAAGCATGATTAATATTAATTCAAGAACTAATTGAATAATTTTTAAAACTAGAAAAACCAATTTTATAATCCACTCTCACTACTCGTCCAATGAATTCCCCAGTGACCCATAGTGGGGGGAAGGCCACCCGTCTCCTGGTGGTGTCTTGAAAAGGAAAGAAAAAAAAAAAGTGGAAAAGGTTCGTTGTAACGAGATGAGGAGCGTCTGATGAAAGCGGAAAACAAGAAAAAATAACAAGATCAAATCAAGAATCAATCAATTCAAGGCGGGGCTTCGACACTCGACAGGCGTCCTTCTCTGCTCTCTATGATTGGCTACCGACCGTCTCTTCTTTTATCTTTATTATAATTTAAATAAAGAAAAAGAAATGGACCTGCAAATGAAAGTAGCCCAGGCGGTTCATGTCTTGAATCACGATACCCAATCCTGCAACCGCGTCGCTGCCAATCAATGGCTCGTTCAGTTCCAGCAGACCGACGCCGTTTGGGAGGTCGCCACTTCCATTCTCACCTCCGATCATCTCCACCTTCAGCAGCAGACGCCGCCGCCGCCTTTTGTCTCCGATTTAGAAGTCGAGTTCTTCGCGGCACAGATTCTCAAACGAAAGGTTTGTTCTATTTCGTTACCTTGAATACTTCAATGCTGTGCTTCGCTAAGGTAAAAGCTCTTGGCTTCTTCCTAAGGCAAAATGACGGACTGTTTCTCGGCTTGAATCTGAGTGCTCCTGGATTATGGAATTTCGAACAAAAATACCATTTTTGTTCTCTGGTTATTCAATTTGACTGTTTATTTACTTCAAGCTGACCTTCACCATTCTCATGCAGATCCAAAGTGAAGGCCATTCTTTGCAGTTAGGAGTTAAAGATGCTTTGTTAAATGCTCTTCTCGTGGCTGCCAAAAGATTCAGTTCAGGTCCTCCCCAGGTGCTTCAAATTTCTTTGGACTAATGGGTGCTCCACAGCTTGGACAGCTGCTGTCATTGAGCTATAACATTGAGTAATTGGAAATGAAATGTGTTTTTGATGAATTATTGTGCTATCTTAATGACAGCTTTTAACACAAATCTGCCTTGCACTTGCTGCCCTTATGCTTTGTGCCGTTGAGCATGGAAAACCTATCGAGCAGCTTTTCTACAGTCTTCGGACTCTGCAGAGCCAGGATGATGGTAATGTTGCTGTGCTGGAGATGCTCACTGTTCTTCCTGAAGAAGTTGTTGACACTCAAAATACTGATTGTAGAGTAAGTCCAGCCCATAGAAGTCAGTATGGCCGAGAGGTTTAGGCTCTTTCTTCAAACTTATTTTTTACTATTCTAGTTTTTGTATTTTTACCCTTTTGTCTCTCAACTTGTCTGTCGACTTCCTCACACAATTGCCTTTAAAGCAGCTTCTCTCACATACTCCTATGGTTCTTGAGTTTCTACTGGAGCAATCTCAGAAAATTTCCGATGGTGGTGTTCAACTGCATGAAAGAAACAGGAAAGTTCTCCGTTGCTTATTGAGCTGGGTAAGTTCAGATTTTCTACATGTTTTGATATTATATCTGAGTAGTTCTATCATCGCCCTTATTTTTGCTTCTTGCACTCAGGTACGAGCTGGCTGCTTCTCAGAAATTCCTCGAGACTCATTGCCAACGCATCCACTTCTTAATTTTGTGTTCAACTCTTTGCAGGTAAAGATAATTGTCTTATTGGTTAACTTCGTGTTTGAGATTAATGACATTCTCTTATTCTGGTGGATGTAGGTTCCATCTTCATTTGATCTGGCTATTGAAGTCCTTGTTGAACTTGCAAGTAGACATGAGGTAGGATCATGCCATATTGTAGATTTATTGGCCACTTATGATATACAAGAATAGACACATATACCTTGTTCTTATTTTTCTATACAGAAGAAAGTTATATTTGCTGTTAATGCACTCACCATATTAATCAAATTGCAACTATGATAGTTCTAGAGTCCAGGGATCCTGGGTTAAGTAGGAAAAACAGTAGTTCTCTTGCAACAATTTCATAAAAGTTAGGGGTGTAGTAAGTGATAGTATTGAATTTTGATAATGAAAAAAATAACCAAGAATCGTCATTTCACTGTCTCATATCTATCACTGATAAACAAAAGAAATTCAATACAAAGATATCCACATGAGTATGTTTGAAGGAGGAAAGGTTGCAAGATCCTATAGAGGTGTGTTGTCTTTGCTCCCAATTGCACGGGGAAGGTGTAACTTTTGCAAGGATCTTCCTTCATCAAGGCGGTTGTTGTGGCATAGTATACTCATGTTTTGCCCTTTTTTATTGACTTTAGTTTTCCTTTTTTTCCTTCTAGGAGGATGCCTTCTCCTCATTACCAAGAAATGAAAAATTCACTTTTAGTTGTGATTGCTTTTTGTAGGGGCTACCTCAGGTTTTGTTATCCAGAGTACATTTTCTCAAAGAGGTGCTTCTTATTTCAGCTCTTAGCAGCAGAGATGAGAAAGTGATTAGTGGGCTTTCATGCTTGATGTCAGAAATTGGGCAGGCAGTACGTGTTTTTGCATGACTTCATGTTGCCCAATACTTCTGTATCCAACCTTCTTATTAGCTTTCTACTTTTTTTGTATTATTTTTAATGTACCACCAGACACCTTCTCTGATCGTAGAGGCAAGTGTTGAGGGCCTTGCACTTGCAGATGCTTTATTGAGGTGATTTCTCTATCGTGTTATTTATTTCTGATACTTGTGTTACTAATTTAATAAGGAAATTTCTTATTAGTTTTGAAGATTTATTGGAGATAAGTGACATGTTTGAGAGATGTCTTTCCAGAATGCTCTATTTTATGTGCTCACATGCCTCTAAAACTTAGCACCATGCTTCTTGAGGAGGGTTTTATTTGGTATTTCATGTAAAATTGTAGTGCTTAAGTAGTTAATCTAAAGTCTCAGCACAAGGATAGTACCAAACGTTTCTGACCTGGGAAGCCTGTCTAAGTATGTTGTTAAAGCTTCCTGCAGCTTGTTGATGGTTTCTCTTTACGTGTTCTGTTCATTCATGTCACATTTGTTTTATGCCTAATTTGTTTACTTTGTTACCAGCTGTGTGGCATTTCCAAGTGAAGACTGGGAGATTGCAGACTCAACATTGCAATTTTGGTAATGCTATTTATTAAATCATCTATGGTTTTAGATGGATACATAAATATACAGGTCGGATACATGCTTTTGTTCTCGTGCACTGTTTTTTTCAATGAACTATATATACATTTAGCTTAGGTGTAAAAATTGTGGTTGCATTGTAACTTTAGAATATATTGGAGGTGTAAGTAAAACATTATAAACAAACGAGGAAGAATTGGACAACGTCTCAACTTCTAATTGGTTTATAGGCCAAAGAGATGTTGTAATGTCTGGGACAAGGAAAATGCTGTACCATTCAATTGTAGAGTATTTACTTAATGGGTGAGGTGGTTGGTGAATAGCAGGTTGAACAATGTTGCCACTAGTGAAAACTACCAATTGGTTGGTTTTAGCATTTGGACTAAAGAAGCAAGGATCTGATTTTTGCTATGGATAGGATGAGATTTAAAGGCTGAACAGTGGCCAAATTTCCAAGATGTGATTTCTGAATTTTTGATACAACAACTCAGAGTTGGGTCTGGGGTTTGGTGGGCTGGTTTAGTTGGAGGAGAAACATTGGACGTGTAATCAGGGTTTGCTTTGTAGTAAGTTGGGGAGTGTTTGGGAGTGATTACAACAAGAAAGTAAGAAAATCAGAGGCTGCCTTGCTGCTGTGAACAGTCCAAATTGGAGGAAAGAGGGAGGAAGAGGAGCAACAGGAAGTGTGCACCCAAGAGAACAGAAAGATATCATGTTAAGCATACTTGCAAATTCAGCACACTCATAATTCCTTTATCTAGTAAATCAGTCAATACTTATGAAGGTTGCTTAATGAAGTTGATCCATTATAAAGATTGAGAAGATGGCATTCACATTTAGTTACTATATGTGATTTTTTCTGTTGATTACCAATGGGTCCTTTGTTAAATGATGAAGCATGATAACTGTGACCATGTTTTTTTTTTTTCTTTCCCCAGGTCTAGTCTTGCAAGCTATATACTTGGTCTTGACGCAGAAGGTGCAAAAAATAGGAAACATTCTGAAGACATGTTGTTTTCTGTATTTTCAGCATTGTTGGATGCTCTTTTATTGCGCGCTCAGGTTTTACCTTACTATTCACCCTTAATTTTTCTTCTCCTTCTCTTGAATCTGGGTATATCTATTTCATGTGATGTTAAATGCACTACATTTGCATCTGTTCCCATTAACCTTCTGATCTTGTGGGTTTGTGATCATAGTTCAAACCAAGATTTCTTTTTCTTATGATAAGAGAAAATTGTATTAAAAGCATTACAAAAGCTTGATGTAGGATAAGTCATCCTCACAAATAAGAAAGCAGAAGGAAAATCATGTAAGAACAGCCCAATCCTGCTGTATATCAGCTCAAGAAACTCCCCTAAATGCACCTGAAGCATGACATCCCAATGAAGAAAGGAAAGCTATCCTATCCCACAACATTTGTCTTGAATTTTACTGGTTCTTAAAAACTCTTAACATTCCTCTCCAAGCAGGTACACCTTATAACTGCACAAACAGCACTAAACCACAAAGTCTTACGATCTTCCCTCTCACCAAAATCCACAAAAGAGATTAAAATCTGACACTCAATGTGGTAATACCCTAGAATCTCCACCATAAATAAACAATCTTCACCACATATCCATTACACAAGCGGACAATGTAAAAGTAAGTGACAATGAGACTCATTGCTTTGTTGACAGATAACACGGATATTGGGAAATAAAGCCTCATGAGGCCTTCTTATTTACAACAAATCATTATTAATTTTGTTGAGCACTACTGTTCAGGTAAAGAGTTGGGGGCTGAAGAAGTTTGAGAGAAGTTTCTCTATGTTCTTATTATAACTGAAGAGTATAATACAATATATATAGGAGAAGAGTGCTAACCTACAGTCTATCAAAATAGGAAATATTTACTAGACAGGAAAGGATCCTACACTAAACTAGAAAGGAATAATCTATGAGATCTGGTTTAGCTAATACCAGATTCCCCTAACTGATTTTGAGGGAGATTTCCACAGGGGCTTGGGAAATATGACAAAAAAAAGGACTTCAGACCTTTCAAATGGCCAAACTCTTCAATCGGTTCTCCCAGTTAAAACAAAAGAATTAAGAACAGAAAGCAAATTTAGGAGATCCTCTTATTTTCTATCATTAGATTCCTTAAAAAATGAAAGTTCAAGTTTATATTAATCCCCTGAAATGAACAAAAATTAGAATAGGAGCTCTATGCAAACTAGAGAGGCGATAAAGATGAGAAATAGAGGCTTTATGTTTCAATGGCTAATCAGATAGTGGAGCTTATGAGAAATTTCCTTTGGTCAGGTATGGAGGAGAAAATGAGAGATTATTTGGTGAGCTGGGAGGTCTTGTAAATCCAAGAGTGAAAAGGGTTTCAGACTGGATCATTTGGCGCAGAAGATTATAGTTCACGTAGGAAAATGGCTGTGGCGCGATTCTTTGTGGCACAAAGTTGTCTGTAATGCTTATGGTGCACATGCTAATGGTTGGGATGCCAAGCTTGGATCAGTTGTCTCACACTTGAGTCTGTGGAAGTTTATTTCACTGGCTTATTCACATTTTCTTTCTCAATTGAATTTTAAAGTGGGAAATGGAATCTGCATTTTGGTTTGGGAAGATTTGTTGTTAGGGGAAACTCCCTTTTCCATTGCCTTTTCAGTTGAAACCACATTTTAATAGTTTTCGGCACCAACCTTTGGAGGTGGAGTGGAATTTGTCATGGTAGATGAATAGGAGCAGGTTTATAAGTTTTGAACATGCAAAGATGATGGCATTGCTTTTAGATGTTTAGTCAAATTCTGGTTTTGTGTGTGTTGAGGTAGAGAGATACCTTATGTGCTGTGTCAGAGCTATTACATAAATACTACATCTGTCGTTGTTGACATGCATTTATCACACTGTTGATGTTGCCAGTTATTTGATTACATCTCACTTTCTTATATAAAAGGCTATGAATTTCAATTTGGGGCCATGAAAAAATTTAGAAAGAAGAGCACTAGTGTTGTGATTTTCCATTGATTCTGATGATTGAACATCCAGCATAGGTTTTTGCAATAAGTAGTGAAGGTGGAAGTATTTTCTTCTTTGAATTAAATATAGTGTAAGATATGATCTGTTTTGTATGCTATTAAGAGTAATTTATGTTTCTTCATACTAATACTATAACTGTATTGAAAATCTGGTTTTATAGGTTGACGAATCTACATTCATTGATGAGAGTGAAACAGTTGATTTGCCTGATGGTCTTGCGCATTTCAGGATGAATCTTGTTGAACTTTTGGTGGATATTTGTCAGCTTCTAAAACCTACAAGATTTGTACAAAAGGTGCTCCTTACATACTCGCACACCATGAATAAGTGCATGTACATCTATTTTTGTCTCATTATTTGGGAGGAATGAAACAGGAGATTGAAGAAGTTAAGGAAGCAGCTGTTTTCATGGAGGATAAAAGAAAACAGTGGAATCTTACTTTGAGAGTGTCTTTTACATAAAAAATAAAAATTAAAAAATAAAAAATGTAGAGGGGTTATGACTGTTATCTTCAAACAACATCCTCAAATGCTATCATGTTGCTGGAATGCTCCCTAATGGTTATCGTGATCTGATTCCTGTTCAGTGCCTATATGACAGTAAAGGATTAGGGATGCCTGAATTCCATTAAATAACACAAACCGTATTAACTTTGTGGAGGCTTCTCTGTGGATTAAGA
>Ga0307515_10015442_pt1 | contig 14070 bp, 1 predicted proteins | sample 17_EM_MG_FD_194513 | JGI IMG/M metagenome (GOLD analysis project Ga0307515, IMG submission 194513) | Populus trichocarpa ectomycorrhiza microbial communities from riparian zone in the Pacific Northwest, United States - 17_EM | ecosystem: Host-associated > Plants > Roots > Unclassified | place...
TACTAGCGCGTCCGTAGGCTTGTTATAGTAGCAGTGGTTCCTAAGGAGGTTAAAAAGTAAGGTAGTAAGAGCACTATAGGTGACTCGTAGGCGCCTTACAGGCGCCTTATAGGCGAGTCCTAAAAGGCGGGGAGATAGATTATGGGGTTTTCTTAAATAGAGTTTTCTCCCCATATGTATATAAGGAGTAGTCCGTGTGGGCTTAATAGGGATCCAAATCGGACGTTAAGTAATGAATTATTATTATATCTTTTCTATTAGGCTATAGAGACGTACTAGCTATAACTAGCTTAGCATAGGTAAGATATAGGTAAGGCACCTATAAAATATAGTTACCCTATATTAGAGAATAGTAAAATTTAGTTTTATAGTTCTACTTTATTAAGAACTAGATACTCCTTATATCCCGTTACTATTATTATATTACTATATACCCTTAAAGCCTTAGCGTCCTAATAATTCTAAATTCTTATCCTTTTTTAGGGGTAGCGGTTTAGTAATATAGTAGTCTACTAAGGCTGCGACCATATAGCAATAGCCCTCTATTAAAAAGACAACCTATATTTATTAACTATATTATAGTTTATTAACCTAATAGCGAAATATAGGCGTAATATTAGCGTAGTATATAGTACTAAGTCTAGGGATTAGCTTTAGGATAATATAAGCAGATCTATATTCTAGATAGAACTAAAAGCTATAGGTAAGGATACTATATAGGAAGAAATATAATGGCTAGAGAATAAGAAGCTATAACTCCTAAAATAAGAAAAACTATAGTTGCTTAGGGAAGAGGTGGAAATGCTAAGACGGCGTTAATATAGTAAGGTAACGTTAACTCCTATTTCTAACCTAAATCTGCTACCTTAGAGCATCCTATTAAAGTACTTAAAGGGTAGCTTAAGGCATCTAAACCTTAAGTAGAAGGCTACTAATATAATAGGCGCTCTGTTAAAACGGGCCGTTAAAATAAAAAAGATTACTTTATATTACGGTAAGAGTATATAAGAGTACTAAGACTTCCGTAATAGTTTAAAGCTAGCATTCTACCTAGAGCTTAACGCTTTCGCGGATAAGGATATTAAAGTTGTGTTTATTATATAATATATAAAGGGGACTAACTAAACCCTTTAGCTATAGTATAAAGATAACTATTTAGATATATAGTTTACCTAGGAGGAGCTTATAGAATTCTTACTTAATTAGATTAAAAGTTCTATTAATTAAGAATTATATATAGCCCTAACCTATATAAGGGCAATATAGCGAATTAATTAACCTATAAATAAGTTTACTGCTTACCTAACCTCTTTAAAAGTATAAATTAATTCTCCTTATAATATAAAGTATCTAGTAATATACCTATTCGCAAAGCTATAGCTAGAGCTACAGCTTACGGTTACTAACTATTAGGAATTTCTATAAACTTAAGATTAGCTTATTTCCCTAGCTGCCCTATTAAAGAAAAACTAGAAGAGCGTAAGCGCCCTATAGGCTAGAGGTAATAGGCGTACTATAAACTTAAATATAAAGACTACCCTATTAGGTAATTTAGGGAAAGTAAACTCTAAGACTACCGCTAGCAATATAATAGTAGGGCGAAGTAGTACTATTAGGGGTTTAACCTAACCTAAGGGGAATTATAAAAATTATAGCAAGCTAAAATATTAGTGGCGATAGTACCTAGAGCTATAATAGTACTAGCCGCTACTAAGTAGTGTAAACGCCATCTCTATGCTAGGAAAAGGTAGGCGCCTTTAGAGCCCCTTATACCTATAGGGTATAAGCTACTACTAAATTATAAAGAAGCTATTACTGTCTTACGGGAAGTCCTATTTAAGCAGACCTAGAAAAAGACCTTAGTAATACTTAATTTTAGTACTAAAGTAAATATAATTAATTAGTAATTTATAATAGAGTATAACTTTAAAATACTAGATATAAAATTGCTTACCTACTCCTAGTTAAATAAAACTTAAGAATATTACTATAAAGCCTATAAGGTACTATTATAAATAAAAAATAGCTAGGGTAGTATTAGGGAAGTAACCCTTATTTGCTATAGAATAGCTAATATATCCCCTACTGTTACCCTAGGTATAGTAGGGTTAAAGAAGGCCCGACTTCTTATTAACTATAAGGTAAAGGTATAGCGATAGAAGTTAGATAGCTTATCCCTATTATTATAAACCCCTAAAGGTTTTACGGAGTCTCTTTAGAGGGAATTTAGGGTCTTTACCCTAGTAATTACTAAATTAATACCTAGTAAATAAGATAATAGTAGCTTACTAGTTCTTCCCCTACGGTTAAAAAAAGCTAGCGATATCTTTTTATATAAGGAAGTAGGAAAGCTACCCTAATACTACTAGGGCGACTATATTATTAACCTAGAAGAGGGATAGAAGGTCCTATATAGACTACTCTATAACCTCTTAGTTAAAGAGCTAAAGGTACTAAAGGAGTACTTAGATAACGCCTTAGCTAAAGGCTAAATCTAACTAAATACTAGTCCCGTAGGGGCATCTATCCTATTTATACCAAAAAAAAATAGGAAGCTATAGCTCTATATAGACTATAGAGGCCTTAATAAGGTAATAATTAAGAATTGTTTTATATTACTATTAATTAGTAAGACTTTAGACCGCTTAGTAAGGTTTAAAATCTTTATTAAGTTAGACCTAATAAATATATACTACCGCCTTTGTATCTATTAGGGCGATAAGTAAAAAACGGCGTTCCGTATACATTACGGCCACTTTAAGTATTTAGTTTTGCCTTTTAGGCTAACTAACGGACTAGTAACCTTTTAGGGCTATATTAATCGGGCCTTATTAGGACTAGTAGACGTCTTCTATATAGTCTACCTTAATAATATTTTAATTTTCTCTAAGAATCTAGAGGAATACTAGCGCTATATACTAGAAGTGCTACGTAGGTTATAATAATATTAACTATATATAAACCTTAAGAAGTGCAGGTTTAGTGTATAAAAGATTAAGTTTCTAGGATATATTATTAGTCCTAAAGGCATAGTAATAGATTTTAGCCGGGTAGAAGCTATTATTAAGTAAAAGAGCCCTTAATTTTATAGGGATGTCTAGGTCTTTTTAGGCTTTACTAACTTCTATTACTAATTTATCTATAAGTATTTTGCTATTATAAAGCCTATTATTAATCTCCTTAAGGGAGTAAAGAACGGCCGTAAAGCTAGGCCTTTTAGTTGGCTAGGAGAGGTAGAGTAGGCGATATACTGGCTTTACGACGCCTTTATAACGGCGCCGCTCTTATAATACTATACACTAGGCTTACTAACCTAATTGGAGACTAATGCCTTAATATAAGGCCTAGCAGCTATTATATTATAGCTATTTAAAGATAGCCTTTAGCATTTAATAGCCTTTTAGTCTAGGAAGCTTTTGCTAGTAGAGCGTAATTATAAGACCTATAATTAGGAGCTACTAGCTATTGTAGAGGCTTTTAAGTATTAGAGATACTATATTAAGGGGCTATTAAGCCGCCTAGAAGTGCTTATAGATTATAATAATCTAAAGGGTTTTATAAAAGTAAAAGCCCTTAATAAACGGCAAGCTAGATAGGCTATAGTATTAGCTACCTATAACTTTATAATTAAGTATAGGGTGGGAAAAATAAACCCTATAGACGTGTTATTAAGGCGACCCCTAAGTATAGGGGGTCCGCTAGAAGAAGATATTATACTACTATTACTCTAAAGGACTTTAGGAATATAGGGCCACTAACCTAAAATAAAAGTCCTATTAGGTGTATAAGAAAGCGAGCCTTTTATAGAGGTATTATTTTTATAGCTATAAGCCGGCGACCTAATAGCGGTACGCCTAGGCTATATAGTATTACGGTTTAACTAGGCAACCTATATATATGCTATTAAGTAGCGTATAATAAGGACCTAAGTTAGAGAAGCTAGTACTTAAGAGAGTGCTTATAAGTCTAGTACGGAAATAGTTATTAAGCTTATTAAAGGACTTTAGACTAAAGATAACTTTATACTATAAAGGCGTAGTAATAGTGTAGATACTGTGAGACGCCGTTAACGCACCTGCTTAAAGCTAGTATGGCAGTTTAATTCCACTAGACTACTTTATTACTACGGGAGGTTATATATACCCCTAGACCTAATAGTTTATATAGAGCTTCTATAGATCTATTATAATAATGCCCTAGCTAGCTACTTTAGTAAGAAAAAGACTCTAGATCTCCTCTTGCGTAAGTACTACTAGCCTAGTATAAATGCGGATATTATAAACTATATCTTTACCTATAATATATACTAATATATATATACGCCTTAATATTGCCCTTATAGCGAGCCCTAAGCGCTGCCTTACCTAGATTAGCTGTAGCAGGAGATTATAATAGACTTTATTATAGGCCTACCGCCTAGTAAATAAGGTAAGAAGGTATATAACGCAATATATATAATAGTTGACCGCTATACTAAGATGGCCTTATATTTACCTATAATAAAAACTATTACTATAACTAAACTTACGGATCTCTTCTTTAATGAAGTAGTATGCTGTTTTAGAGCCCCTAGGGGGATTATATTTAATTAAGGTAGTATCTTTACTAGTAAGTTCTAGTCGGAGCTATGCTTTGCTATAAAGATAAAATATAGGCTAAGTACGGCCTTTTATTTATAAATAGACGGGTAAATAAAACGCTAGAACTAAACGCTAGAGTATTACCTTTGTGTATTCTGTAACGAAAAGTAAAGTAACTAGGTAGGCCTTTTATTGCTAGCTAAATTCGCCTATAATAATACTAAATATAGTATAATAGGTATAAGCCCGTTCTATACCTACTATAGGTTTTACCTATATCTAAAATATAAGGTCTAAGCGGACGATAGTAGTTTTATTTTAGCCGCCTTTAAAAGGATTAAAAGAATATCCCTTAAATATAAAGCGCTGCTAAGGTATAAGTAAAATACTACAATTATTATTACTAACTATAGGTATATAAAGTAGGGGATCTAGTCTTGCTATTAACTAAGAACCTTAAACTAAAAAGGCTAAGTAAGAAACTTATAGCACGCTTTATTGGACCTTTTAGTATAGCCGAACTAGTTAGAAAGTAAGTATACCGGCTATTTCTACCTACGTTTTACTATATCTACCTAGTGTTTTATATTAGCTTACTAGAGCTATATAAATAATATAAGGGTACTATTAGAGACCCTTTACTAGGGCCTATTAAGCTAGACGATTAAAAGGACTAAGAGGACCAATATAAGGTAGAAGAAGTATATAGAAGGAAGAGATATAACTAGACCCTATAGTACCTAGTTAAGTAAAAAGGCTAGCTAGAAGAGTATAATAAATAGGTCCTAGTAGAGGACATTAATAAGGACGTAAAGAAGATATATAATAATTACTTTACCCTAAGGGGTAAATAGAAAAGAAAGTAGGTAGAAGAATAAAAAACTTTTAATTATAACTAGGATTACGCCCTACTAGTAGGGCGATAATAAAGTAATAGTAGTACGCCGATAGAAATATAGATACTCTACAGCTCTAATAAATCCTCCATCTTCTCCCCTTCTTTCTCTTCCTCCTCCTCTCCCTCCTTATCCTTCTCCTCCCCCTCCTCCTTATCCCCCTTACCCTTATTCTTCTCTTTATCCCTTATAATGGGAGGTATATTAGCCTATAAGTACTATTAGCATATACTATAACGGCGAAATACCTACGCTATAATACGTACTAAAGAGCGCATTATATTAAGAATTCCTTTAAGGGTATAACGGATGGCCTATAATTCCTATACTTAAAGTAAGGAAAAGTTTTTACCCTTTAGGCGCTAGCGGAGACTATACTTAGCGCTAGTGCGCACTAAGGCCTTAATATCCTTTATAAAGGACTTCTAGGCGGCAGTAATATAAGTATTAAGGTTAGCCATGTCCCCGCTAGTAACCCGCTAGCGCTTAGCCCTATTAATAAGGGTAAGTAGCTTATTTAGGCGGCTATAGAAGGCCTTAAGGACCTAGTTTATTAGCTATTAGAACCTAAACTAACGTACTTAGACTTACTACTTAGTACGACTTATTTAGTTATTAGTAGTACCTATAATTGCGGTTAGCCTACTTACCGTAGGTGGCCTATCTAGTAATAGCTATATGCTTAGCGTAGCGGAGGTAGATTGGTTCTAGTAAGGCTAGGGGAGCGGCTTATAAGTAGTATAGGAGCTTTAACGGCGCCTAGTAGGGTTAATAACAGCTATAAGCTAGTATAAAGAATACTTATAGAAGGCTCGCAAGCAGGCGAACCGGCGGCTTAGCGCTTACGATTTATAATTAATTGGAAATTATAAAGAAGGCGAGTTATAGGCTAAATAAATTAAAATAAAATTAGAAGGGAAATCTAATGTCCTACCTAGGTAGGGATTTCTACCTTTATAGATCTTTATATAGTCCTAGCGTCTTATTATCCTATTATTCTATTATCCTATTGTCTAATTTATATAAATTTTATTAAACACTTTTTATTTAGCGAAGGATAATAATAGCGCTCCTATTATATAATAGCGTTGGCTAAAAATAGCCACTTAAGAAGGGGGGGGCAATTATTAGGCTATAAAGACGCACTAGCCGTAACCGGCTTAGCGCAGGCGAGGCGTAGGCAAGGCGCCTATAAAACATAGTCGCCCCGCATTAGAGAATAGTAGAATTTAGTTCTATAGTTCTACTTTATTAAAAACCAGATACTCCTTATATCCCGCTACTGTTGTTACATTACTATATGCCCTTAGGGCCTTGGCGTCCTAATATTTTCCTCCCCTTTCTCCTAAATAATACTTATAAAAGGCCTTAAAAAGCCTAATATAGGCCTATAAAGGGCTAGAAGAAGAAGAAAAAAAAGAAGAAAAAGAATAAGTTAAATAGCTAGAGGACTATACACGGAGTATTTTAGTAGGAGAAAATCCCTTTATAAAAGGAAAAGAAAAGACAAAAGATATCTTATAAGGATTAGTTAAAGAAGTAAAAGCTCTCTATAAGGAGGTAGCTCCTACTAAGAAAACCTATATAGAGAGACTAAAGAAGAACCTCCCTTCCTTATCTCCCCTACCCTCCTTACTAATACTATTTCCTACCCCTTTTACTTCTACTAGAAGTAAGGAAAAGCAGCTATAAAAAAGGAAGCTAGTCCTTATTATAGACTAAAAGGACTAACCCTTAAATACCTTCTCTATACGAAATAAAGTTAACTAACTATTTATATTAAAACTATAAGTAAAAAAACTAGTTTTAGGGTTTATAGGTAGAACTAAAGGAAAATAAAATATCCTTTTTATAACTATAAAAGAGTATAATATAGATTTCCTAGTTAAATATAACGAAATATAGTATAACTATTTTACTTTTTAAAGAGAACAAAAACTAGAACCTTAGGTTTAAGTTATAGCCTATAGGGTTTTTACCGTACTTTTCCTAGAAAAAGGAGGCTCTAAGCTTTTAAAAGAAGAAATTAAGACCTTTAATCCTATAGGGATATAAGGACTACCTAAATGGATCTTATTTAGTAAAAAAAGATATAATCTATAAACTAGATATAGCTCTATAGTCTTTACTATAGAGAATAAGAAGAAAAGATAAGAAATTCTTAAATAAAAAGAGATTCTAATTACGGGTACAGCTACTAAGGTAGTAAAATACCTAAAAGTCTCTTCTATTACGCAGTATACTAGCTACTAAAAATTCGGCTATATAGGAGATAGATGCTCTATTAGGGCCTATAGATTTTATACGGCTATATATTTATCTAAAGACTACTACTATTCTACCTGTTTAATAATAGGTAAGGCTTATAATCACACTACCCCTCTTTATATTAATTGTAAGGGAAAATACTTTGCTAATAGTAAAGACTGCGAGACTTTTAAAGTAGCTAAACTAGTAAATACTAGCTTAGAAGATTTTATAAAAGAATAAAAACAAGATCCTAGAAGCCTATTAGGCCTTTAGTAAAACAATATTAGAGAGTAAAGGGATAGAAGTAAATTGTAAAAGGATAGGGATAGGTATTAGGATTTCCTATAGTTTTTCCTACCGTTTTCTCATTCCCTAGTAGTTATAGTAACTTAATATCTTACTAAGGAGCTACGAACCCTTAGGGGTTTATAAACTATTAGGATATAGCTACTAGTATATATTAAGCTGCCTAGAAAGGATTTATATATATAGAACTATAGCGCTATAGCCTAGAGGCTGCATGCGTAGTATTATACGTAGTATAATACAACGGATAAAAAAATAAAAAAAAATACGGGCGATAGACTTCGCATGCAGGGTTGCATTTAATGAAGGTAGGGGGCCAAAATTTGTGAAGAGCCTTCCATTTATAACTGGGGAGGCGACATCGTTTTGGGGCAGCTCAAAGAGAAGCAATTGGTGGGGACTGGACCTGACTCGGTAGACAATGATACAGAGAATAGTACGATGGAGTTTGACATTTCAGCTGATGGTGAGACTTTAAAGGGCGAAATGGAAGATGAAGACGAGCCTGCGGGAAAAGATGTGGGCGGGAAGACTCTGGTTAACCAACTTAATAACTTAACTAGCACCAACGCCATCTCAGAGGAAGTCCCAACCACAGATCCCGCGCGCTAGATGGTAGTAAAGAAACACTCCCCCAAGCTACTAGCAATTTTCCTGCCCTAAATACGGACATTCTTAGGATCAGGTAAAAGCGGGGTGAAGGGACACATCGGTGTCCTCCGTTAGCAGAAGGCCAAGATCACTCTCTATAAGCGGCAGCTTGCATTAGGAAGGAAACGGCTTAATTAAACGCTCTGCTAAACGAAGCTAGGAGAGTGTACGTATGTATATATGTATGTATATTCTATTATAGCTATGTACTATTTAGGGTATAGGCCGTTATAGAGCGCTAACTAAATATTTCCTGCCATTAATATATATACTCTAGTTTAGAAGCCAACTATAAGAACTATATATCTATTACCTAATACTATACTTAACTAAGGAAATAAAGGAAAGTAATATATTACTATTAGAAGAAAGTTAGAGTTTAGAGGCGAGCCTAAGTAAGTAGTTTTTAATGCCTTATGTTTATAGGGCTATTTTAGCGTTATACGCTTCTTAATCGGCGGTATACTAGTAGAGGTATGTATAGAGGAGGCTTGCGGTATATTTAATTAGATAATTAAAGGAGGAATTCTTAAGAGTTTTCGCTTATTAATATCGGCTTTTATACTCTTTATATTTTATATACTTAAGTATAAACGTCTAGTCTTCTTTGTAAATTTAATTATAGCTTTAATTACGCTAATATCTAGCTTCTAGCGCTTAATTAGGCCGTTAATATTCCTACCTCCTTCTTATCTGTATAAGTAGCCCCCTAATATATATAATAGATCCCTAAATTAATCTCTATACTACTCTTTTAGTTTAATCCTTTACTATACCTACCTCTTATAAGAGAAAAGGAAGTGCTGTATTAATTCTATAAGCCTATAGTTATATAACGCCATCTCTAATATATTAATTATATAAAGGTATTCTTTTAGAAATAACTTACCGGTTTATAGCTATATAAGGATAATAGCTTTAAAGCTAATTAGCTATTAGTATAACCCTACAGCCATTTTAAGGTAGAGTGCTATATTAATTTTCCTTATAAACTTACCTATATTAAATCTTCCTGCTAGAAGCGGTCCTATTATTATTATAGCTTTTTTTAAGGCTTATATTTGTTAGGAATAAAGGCAAGTGGTCACTATATAAGGCATATTGCCACTATGTATGGCAAGTTGCCATTACGTGCGGCAAGTTGCCGTCACGTGCCGCCGCGGCACTAGCGTGGTGAGGAACCTTAAGTTCCTTACCCCTTTCTTTAAGAATTAAAAAACAAGAAGAATAATTATTATACTATCTACGAACCGTAGCTACGTAATATCCCCTTATGTAACCAACACTAATTAGTGGTTAACTTCACTGTTATACTATAGAGCAGCTAGGTATTCCACCAAGAAGAGACAAGCCACTATACTAGTGCTACTCGTGCTAAAGGAAGCTGTCTTTTAAGGTCAGAACTGGTCCTAAACCTTAAATAGAACTCTTCTATAAATCTAAGGATTTAAAGGCCAGAACTGGTCCTAAGCCTTTCTAAGATTACGGATTCTTGCGTCTATTACGCAGAATAATACGCTTTATAAGTCTTCGCGATTTAAGGCTAGAACTAGTCTTAAGCCCTATAATTGTAAATATACGTTACGAACGCGTACCAAACGACAAATATATATCACGAACGCGTACCAAATAATAATCCCTACGCTAATAACACTTCCCTCCCTCTAAAAATATAGCTACGCCTACTTTAAATAACTGGGAAGACTCCTTACTACTAGGGGTAGCTTTATACGCGAAACTTATTAATAAAAATTAGGACGAATTTACCTTTAATATAATAACTTATACCATAAAATAAGTTAATAGCTTTTTCCTATACTATATTATATTTTACTAAAGTAGATACTACGCTGATATATAGCTGTGGGAATATTTTAGGGAGGATTTTATAGGATGGACCGCTAACACCTAGGCACTTAGTAATATTAATATTATTTAGAATTTTTAAGACTTCCTTTATAGAAATGGGGTATATGTTACTAAGAATAGTAACCTAATTGCTAATAATATTTAGGCCGTTATTACTAGTATAGAAGAACCAGTATAAACGGAAGCTAAGATTATATATTAACTACGGAAACCTAAAACCAACCTATATTCTTTAAAAGGCAACTTTAATTTAGAATAAAACCCCTAAAACGCTACTCTCCTACCTAAAGGTACTCTCCTACCTAGAGGTACTTATCCTCTACCTTTGCCGCTTCTAGCTCCTCTACTCTAGCTAACCGGTGACCCTCTACTATAAGAAGTTATAAATCTAATAAAGGTATATTTAGACAAAAAGAAGAAGTTTAGAGGAGAATTATATAATATGCTTAGAGCAAAACTATAGGTCTTCTATAACTGTTACAATAAGGTTAAAATTTAATGCCACTAGTACTACTACGCTTTCTCTATTATATTAAAGGGACGGGCAGCAATATTCTATTATAACTATATTGCGGATAAAAACTATAGCTTTAATATAATGCTTTAGCTCACTAGAGCCCACTTTAAGACTAATAAAAATCGCCAACTTTATATATCCAAATGGCGAGAGACTATATTTTAGAGAGTTATTACTTCTAACCTAATAAAGACTCGTTTAAAGTGCCTTTAACTACTCTTTAATAAACTCTAGAAAATCTAACGCGGACTTACTAAAATTTACTAAAATAAGAATAGCCTAAGGGACTAGGTTATCTTAGTATGCTATAGCGTTCCTAAGTATAACTTAGCGCTATATAAACCTACGGACATATTTAAAGGAGTATATACCGAGCTACGCTCCGCTATAGGTACTACGATACAAATATAAGAATCTTAATAGCTTTATACTAAAAGCCCTACCTAACTAAGCGTTCCTAATTAATACGATTATAACTGGACTAATTAAATATATAGCGGCCGTGGTAGGGAATATAGTAAAGGGTATAATTAACGTTAACTATAAGGTAATTATAGAGGTCCTTGTAGAGGTTTATTTCGAAGTAATTACTAAAAAAAGTGCTATGTTTATAAGAAGCCAAATTACTAGTTAACTAGACACTCCCTTAATGAGCGAAAGGAGGTATATAATAAGTTCCGTTAGAGTATAAGAAATATTAAAAATTATAAGGTTACTACAGCCTACTTCTAAAGCTTTTTAGTTTAATATAAAGGCGTAGAAGATCTTAAAGGTAAGGTTAATAAGACTAAACAGCTCCTTATGGATATGGAAATTAAGAACTACTCTCCTAACCAATACTTTACTAAGTATAGTAAGGTAGATGGTATATAAACCATTACTATTCTTAATAACTAATCTACGCTCCATTCTATTATAAAGTTAAATATCTTTAATAAGCTAAAGGAGAGCTCCGCGTTCTCCTTTAATGATAGATACTCGGCAAATATCTTCTATAGTATTATGCTAAATACTAAAGCCACAGGAGTATCTATAGCAAAAGAACCTTAAGTTTAAGCCCTTTAGTAGCTTAATAACTCTATTTAGATTAACTATTTAACGGTAGGCCAATATACAATTTGTTTTAGTAAGGGTACTATAATCTCTCTTAGCATAATTAGGGTCCAAACCCCCTTAGGATATATTACTTTCTATATTATTCCTATAAATACTCCGTTTCTATTTTACATTAAAGATATAAATAAATTAGGTGTTAGGCTTAATAACCTTAAGAATATACTTATTTAGGGAGATAATTAGGTGCCTGTTATGCGCAAGTAGGGTTACCCCTAGTTGCTCCTTTATTAACTAGAAAAGAGTGTTGCTTAAAGCCACTTAACTAAGTTGGAATTACGCTAACTATACCGTCGTTTTAGCCACCTATCCATTTATTAATTACTTAGGGTTCTTTAGCAAGTAGGCTATAAAGTTAAGGTTAAGGCAATTAAGCATCTTATAAAGTACTACTATTACTACTAAATAAACCAGAAGTCCCCTAGCCGATTTAAGTTTACCCTTAAAGATAACTATAACTTTAACTTCTATATTATTATTAACGTTATATACCTTAGCGGCAAGCCAGTACTCTAAGTTATTAACTTCTTAACCTCCTTTTAAGCCGCACGTTTCTTAAAGGATATATCAGCTAAAAACGTATAGGATACCCTATAATTATACTAGATTAATATCTACCTAGGACCCCCTAATTAAATTATCTATAATGTAAGAAAGAACTTCTTATTTATAGAGTTTCGATAATAGATAAAGGTAATAGCAATTAAGGTTAAGGAAGTCCCTATTAAGGTATATAATAGTATTAAAAAAGTAGAATAATATTACGCGCCATTACGCCGCGTATATAAGATTATCTCTTTAAAACTAAAGAATGCTAGCGAAAAACTTACCTTATAAATAGCTATTAAAGCCGTTAATAATTTCGCTAGCCCGGATAGACTTATACCTATATTACTTATCTTTAGCGCCTACCCTTAAATAACTAATAATTCTTTACTATCTCCCTCTGTTATATAATAAGCTAAGGCTATTTGCAAGATAATAAAGGAGGTATAATATCTCTACGCTATACGTTAGGTTAACAATATACTAGGAATAAGAAATGGCCTAAATACCTTAACTACGCTTAATCTGCTACTCTAGTCTAAGGTACGCGTATAGCGTAAAAAGGGGGGGTAGTTAGGCCTATATTAACTTATTGCAATTAATAGTTAAACTTATACTATTTAGATGCCTTATAGACCCACTTAATTCTATTTAACTGTTATTAAGCTTTATTATAAAGATAACAGTTCTAAGCCTTTATAGGATACTATAAATAATACCTTAAAAGAGAACCACGATTAACGTGCTCTAGAAGGCGACTATAATCCTAATATAATTATAGTAGATACGCCATAACTATAACGCGGTAGAGGTCGCCTAAAGGGATTATAAAATTACTAATATCTTATTAATTTTAAAGAGCAATTTGTTGCCGCTATTAAGAATAGAGTTAAGCTATTAATGGCCTTTATAATAGCTAAGGAGAAGGCTAACTTTAAACTTGCAAAATAGCTCTAAAAGGAAGGTTATATTATAACTCTAGGAGCTTCTTTCTAAGCATCTAATAAGTAGGAGATCGATACTCTTATTATAAGAGGAGTCTTTAAATTTAAGAAGTATAACCCTACTAAGTTTAATGGAGTTCGCATCTTTAAGTTAAGAATAGTAAATAAGATTAAGGGTAAAGCTACTAATACCCTATTTAAGAAATTAAGGCTTATTATTTAAGGTTATAACAATAATAGTAAGGAGGTAATTCTTATGTAATCTCCTATAATTTAACAAGCTAGTTAGCGAGTTATTATTACGCTAGCTCCCTCCTTAATAAAGAATAGAATAGCGGTTTATTTATAAGATATTACTTAAGCCTATACCTAATTAGAGACGCACCTTTAGCGCTTAA
>Ga0307515_10015443_pt1 | contig 14069 bp, 8 predicted proteins | sample 17_EM_MG_FD_194513 | JGI IMG/M metagenome (GOLD analysis project Ga0307515, IMG submission 194513) | Populus trichocarpa ectomycorrhiza microbial communities from riparian zone in the Pacific Northwest, United States - 17_EM | ecosystem: Host-associated > Plants > Roots > Unclassified | place...
ATATGTTTTTTTTTTATTTTTTTCTTAATTTCTACAATTTGAAAATTTAAAAAGTGTTAGAAATAAAAAAAAATTTCGAAGTTGTTTTGCTAGTATAAATATAGGGGAATTAATACTCAGTTTTATATTTTTTTTATTATTTAAGTGAATGATTTGATATATGATTGGATAATTGCCGAATTTAAGTTATAGTTAAGTGATGCTAACATAAGAAAAAAGACAAGAAAAAACTTTAATAATACACGAGTCATTAGATTCATGGGATCCATCATTAAATCTCACCTTAATATTACAATATCATCGCTCACAATCTTTTTGAATTTTTTCATATTTATGATTTTTGTTAGAACTTGTATATACCTATACTCAATTTCAAGATTGAGGCACCAATTACTTTTTTTTTTTTTTGTCACTCTTCATGTGTGTAATAATAATCAAGTTTACCGTATTTTTCTTGGTCTAAGTTTAGAAAATTTTGTGGTTTGCTAAACTCACGAGGTACTCTTACCATATTAGTTATATGAATAGCAAACATGTTTTAGTATCGATAAATTTGATGGTGTTTCGGAAATGATTACAAGATAAATAAACAGAGAAGAGTGGTCGGTCGTCAGAACTTTCAAAATATAATTCTGACTTAATTATTAAAAACAAAATAAATTTGTAGTATAATCGTGAAAACCAGGTCAAACCCAAGAAAAATTTCGTTTAGTCTTCCTACAATATACTGAAATAAAAAAGAACGGGGGATCGATTAGAATAAAAATTAAAGAAACAAAATTCTAAAAAAAAAATAATAAATTAATATGTTGTTAACTCAATTTAAAGGTCCACACATTCATTCCTATAAATTTGTTGATCATTGCAGTAAAATAAATATTTTTTCATGTTAAGCAAATAAATTTGATATTCCTTAAATCTGAGGGAAATAGATGAGATTACGAGTAAATTAATAAGACAAAGCTCTCTAATCAATTTCTTACCATCAAGCAAATTTCATATTGAAAGCAATTCTCATTCACTTAGTAGTATTCGTAGGAGTAAAGTCTGTGAAATTATTCTAAGTAAACGTTCAAAAGTTTGACAATTTAACTTAGTTTATTCTTTTCTAATAAATAAAGATGAGAGTTGCAACAATCAAATTAATTCTTTTGCTTCTTACTTTAGTCCCTAACAACAATTACAGATTGAAAGAAACTAGAAAGCATACATGTCATCTCAAAACAATTCAATAAGCTTGGATAACAATCAATAGCATAATTATAAATAAGAAAAAATAAATATAGAATTACAATGATAAATTACTTCTCACAACTTGCTAATGGTGATGGTGTGTATTTCTCTTGAACTAAATTTAGGAATTAGTTCATAGTTGCTGGAAAATTGACAAAAACAAAGAAGAAAAGAATGTTGCAGAGCTCCTGTTTCAGTCGTGCTCTACTCTATTTATTCTCTCAATTGGCTACTAGATTTCTTTAGGATTCTTAGGCTAATTAGAAGTACTTAAGCTATTTAATTCCTTCCTTCTTTATCTGGTCCTTAAGGTTGGTTAAATCCCTCAAAATATATGTTGAAAATGGACTCTGCTACTCTCACTATTTTGTTGTAATTCCAACTCTACTGCAACTTAGACTTAGTTTCTTGCAATATCCGATTATCTCAGCTGTATTTTTTCATTCATGGCATGTTAGAGACTTGATATGCACCTTTTTTGGATCCTAAGGCCCATCGTTTCTATGTTAGACTCTTAGCCATGGTGAAATGCTTGGCACCGTTAGTTTCCTCATCAAATCAGGAGACTAATCTCGTCCTTCAGATTGCGTTCGGATTTTCGCCTTTAAAATGATTTTATCTGACCTGACATCCTTCAAAAACGTTGTAGTCCTGAATGTGTAGATGATTTTGGGCTTTTGAATCGTATGATTTTGATGTCCGAGGCTCAAAATATGTCTGTTTGAATTTGTAGTATGAAAACAGAAAATCCTGCTACAAGTAAGATTTCAACCCGATTTTGCAGGCTGATTAGAGATCCAAACGAACTCGGATTTCTACCCATAATACCTTCCTGAAAAGCTTGATATGTGTACTTTAATTGTGATTCAGCTCACGTTCACATTCTAAAATTATAACTTTATGAAAAACCTGTTACAAGAAGCAAGGTCCGAAACATAAAATGCAGAAATTCTTATCTTTTATCAATTAATTTACAAAGTCTCTTAAACATGTCAAATTCATAAAAATAACTTATAATAAGCTCAAAATATATTAAAAAGCATAGTCTCAAAGAAATAAAAACACATGTATATTTTGCACTTTTCAAAAAGAAAAACAAAATACAAAAATTTTGTCAACATAAAAAAAAAAACTTATTCTTATTGGTTGACATGTAAGCTAACTCGAGAATAACTCTCACCGTGTAATAAAAATAATTAATTGCTAAAACAATTAATTATGCTATCCATCATCATCTTTCAGAGATATAAAACAAATTATTTATTTGCATGGACCTTGGATGATCTGCTTATTCTTGCGGGAACAAGGCCACGGTGCACCGTATTATCATTAACAAACGCACGCTAACACTGGATCTGAGACAAATCATTAGAGGTTAACCTCAAGGAGGGACAATCAACCTTAAATCAAGTACAAATTTATACAGTAGTAAGTACTGTACTATACGTTCAAGAATTTATAGTAAGTGTGCTTGTCTGTTGTCTTAATGATGATTTTTGTTATGACTTCACATTAAAAATGTGTCTGTATCTAGTGTCTTTGGCAGTCTTCCAGGCCATTTTGTCGGCATCCAATTATCCATTGAGTGCTTCACTTTTAACTTCTTGCATGCCCACCTCTCCCTCTTATCTTTCATGATTCTATGAATTTTATCTCATAATATTATTGCATGGTCAATTTGTTGGCTCTTCTTGTCTGCAAAGGTTTTTGATCTGGGCAAAGAATATTCATGGAATCCCAGTGGTTTGATCAGGCTACTGATAATTGGAAAGGGGGTTGTGATCATCAGAATAACACAGAAAACAATGTGGATTTGACTCTGAAATTGGGATTGCCAGATGATCAACCACAATTTGAGCAATACTTTAGGTCTAATAGGGCCCTCAAGACCCATCAACCAGCCATCCTCAGCTTCAATGCTCCTTACTCACAGGTATAACTCTTACACTGATTTGATCAACTACTGTGAAGTTTGAAAACAAAATATTCTGCCCAGTTCTTATGAATTTCTGCTCAAATTCATTATCCATTGTGTCAAGTATCATAGAGGACTAATCATGAAAGTCACTTGAGGAATTATCTTACATGATTTTTTACTTAAGAAATGATACTATGCTAATAAGATGGTCTAAATTTGCTCATTATTGATTTGATATATCCATGATAATTTTATTCCAATTTATAAATAGTTTATTCATTTGATTTTGATAGAAAAAATAAAAAAGGGATAAGCTTCAAATAATCCATGACAATAAACAACAATACCGTGATATAATTGCTCGTTTTATATCCTTTTCAATTTGATGGACGCTTCTTTATATATATATATATAATCAAATTCAAAACTTTATAGAAATGAGAAATGGAAGGGTAGCTAGGTAATTTGAGTGGAATTTGTTTTTTTTTTTTTTCATAACTTGAAATATTAATTCTAGAAAATGAATGGACAATTAATTAAGCATTTCCATATATGTTTCAAATATAAGTAATTTCATTCTCAGCAAATATTTAAACTATGATATTTATTATTAGTTTTTAGGTATGGTTGCAGAGTTAAGAAAAAAAAAAGTTTAATTTCCATGTACAAAAGCAACCAAAGGTATGTTTATCAGTATACTATAGTTGCTAATTAAGAGTTAATATATACGTGTGTGTTAAATCTTGAGCTATATGATGGGGATATCTTTATTTTAATATATAATAATTAAATATAAACTACGTTAATTATAATTTAAACTTAAATTATTAAATAAAGAAATAGATTCATATGCTAAGGATAATGAAAGCATAGCATTGAGAATCCTGCTTAAGAACTTGTAGATCTAAATTAGAAAATGAAAAAAAAAAATTGATCAGAACCCATTTTGTTTTAATTAATATCTAATGCTAATTAAATACAATCACATAATGTAATTAGGAATCCACGGGTTACTAATCAAATGCTCCCTGCAGGGCAATTAGCTATTGATTGTATGAAATTTGATCTCAATATGCTTAATTAATTACCATTTCATATCTTGATGGAAGTGCTTTTTCTTTAGTTGTTGTTGTTGTTAAACAGTAAGATCATTAATTAATCGATAAAAAAGTAATCTCAAACTTGGCTTATACAGGGCACAAATCATCATGATATGGCTAATGCTGGTTTAAATCACCATGGGAGGCTTAATGGAGACAATCTTCATGGATCTTGGCCACGGGAGATGATGGGGAACCATCCCCATTACATGAATACTCAATATGCTGCTGATTCTGCAGTGGGATTTGCTGCTTACCCCAAGTCCTACAGTTGCATCAACAGCAATCCTGGTAACTTTCAAATACCAACGATGAACGGTCGAACACTCCTCAACACAGTAGCTAGGGATGGTGATCATGGTGAGGTTGGAAGTTCCTCTGGTTCACGTAGGACCTTTATTGACCATAATAAGAGGTGCAGTAACCGGAGTTGCAACACCGATGACACACCAATGTGGCGCAAAGGCCCCCTTGGTCCCAAGGTAACTTTCAAGGAAAAAGTTCTCTCTTTTGCTATTCAGTAACATTTGTATGCTGTGCCACAGGATTGATGATACTCTTTGCTTCATGCTTTTAGACACTCTGTAATGCATGTGGGATCAAGTACAGAAAGGAAGAGGAGAAAAGAAGGGCTAGAGAAGCAGCCCGACGGACTAACGGCATTTAGAATGTTTAAAGAGAGCAATGGCGGCATCATCTTGTTAAAAGTTATACTATTCGGGGATGATTTGCCCTATCATGTTTTATAATCCGAAATTTACTTCAAGAATATCATCAGAATCCCATGACCGACATTGATGGCATTCATTTCACAACTTGCCGGAAAATAGAGGACGGATGTTCCCGGCCTCCAGCTTCCTCTTATGCTTGATTTCATTCAGAAACCTATTTCATTAGAACAAGTTTAAATTATTAAAGTGCCAAAACCAAATTTAAGAGACTGAACCAGTAAGCGGTAGGTAAACTGTGTCCCACAAAGAAGCCCTAAGTTCAACCTGGCAAGATTTATCCCGAGACTTCAGTAACGATGGCAGACCAACAAACAAATAAACAACAAAGAGATCATAAAAATTGCGAAAAGAAAAACCTAGAACTCTTAGAGATGGCATCTGTCTATCTTTGAATCCCAAAATACTTGGTAACACAGGAGTATGTCCTAACACAGGAAGAAGAGAGACGAGGTAGTGAAAGTGAGGTCACATTCCAGACTTGCGCAATTCCTCGGCACCGTGTGCAAAGTGGCACCTATCCCCAAAAGTGCAAGATCCTTTGTTGAAGTTCTCACAGATCTTGGTCTTGAAGTTATTTGATCCGCCAGAAGAATGCATCGATGAGTTCTTCATGGGAGGTCCAGAGGCTTGACCGACATTTGAAATAAGCTGGCGAACCATGTCACTTGCTTGACTGATCTGATCAAATGAACCCTCAAGCTCTATGTTCCTCTTTTTAGGGTCTGTTTCATGCTCCCTTATGGAAAGCTTGGCTCCAGTAGCACGACAGATATGCTTAGAGTTAACACCATTTTTCCCAATGATGGCTCCAGCAAGTGAAGCATCAATACTGATCTTAGTAGTAGCGGATGACCCAAAGCTTGCTGCAGCACCATGACCTTGGTGTGGATGCTCCATGTGCCGACTCATCCTGCCCTGCATTGGCCCCATGGCACGAGGATCATCATATGGAGCAGCAGCCCTGCCCTGCATTGGCCCCATGGCACGAGGATCATCATATGAAGCAGCAGAAGCCTTCCCAAGCTCCCACTCACCATGGGCAAAATGGCATTTATCACCGAACTTGCAACCCTCAACTGTGTTGTATTTATTGCACAAACGGGACTTCACAGATGGAGGAGAAGAGCGATCTGGAAAAGAAGGGGGCGGGGCACCTTGATTTCTAGAGGCTGGTGGAAGAGCTGGAAGCATTTGGGACACAGCTTTATAGCCACCAGGAACATAATGCAAGAAGTGGCATCCCTCACCAAATGGGCAACCAGAAGTACTGCAAAACAAAAGCATGGAAAAAGGACCGGACAATGAGAACTTTTCTGCAGCACCAAATCTATTAAATTACAAGCTCACATTTCTCAAACTAAATGCTGCAAGAGAATCAAATTAAATATCAGACTCAAAATCAAAACTGATGCACAATTTTTTAGGGGGGGAGGGGGGTGGGTATGAGAATATATTTTTATTTTTTTACTAAACAAAGACGGTTCTGATGCACCAAGGTAAAAAGGTTGACTTGAATTCAGAAAAGGGTTGCCAAGGCCATTGGCTCATTGATAGTCTAATGATGCCATAACAAATCTAGAACATATTCCAATTTCATTAGCATAAGGAAGAAGAAAATGAATTAACCAACAATCACATGATAAAACTAAATATATATCCATCCCATGCAATTTTTTAGAAACGCTATTAAAAGTTGAATGCAATCATCACCACCTTAATGAGAATATATTTTAACAGCCCGGTCATTCAACCTTATCCCAGACAACCAAATCAAGCAATGAAGCATTAAACACAAAGAAAGAAAACAAAGCACCAAGTAGCAAGAACAAAGATCATCGCAGCCATCTCAATTAGGCAGATTACCCAATCTATATAAAAAATATATGAAAAATGTTTGCAAATTTGGAAAGCACAATTACAAAATCTAACTTAACATTGTTAGGGAAGGCCTAAAAAATAGGGATTCAAAAAATTTATCTAAACCCATCGTCTAAACACAGAAGTTGACATCAATTGTCAATAAAATTACCCACATCACAGGAGAAAAAAAAAGCTAGTTAAAACAAATTGCAACATTTGTTATTATGAGAAAACACAACATATCACAAACTGATAGAACACATAACTTATTTTAAGTTTTCAAACCATTTTAGTTTTGAGAACACAGGACAGTTACTAAATTTAAGAGTTCAAGAACCAAAGACCTTTCACAAAATGAACAAAAATCTCAATTTAAAAGAACAGATTATTGTGCCTAGCAGCATCAAAACTAAAATTTTACAAATATGTGGCTCTATCAAATGCATTTACAGTAACTGAATCAATATTGCATTAACTCCTAAAACTGAAAGCACCCTAACTTGAATCCTACATATCTAGAATTTCCTACTCATTGCTAATCTAGAAGCATGTCACATTTATTTTTAAGTATGACCCCAGTTATCTCAATCCCATATCATCCCACCATCTTCCTCTCCATCATCCCAAGCATAAGATCCCATCAAATGGTAAAATTATCCGCTAATCCTTCTCTTTCATTTTCACTGTGGATAAGCATGAATGAATGAGTTTCCATTACTTATCATGACATCCACCTTTTAATGAAACTAATATTAAGAATGTGTTTATAAGTTGCTGATCCTGCATCATCCTCTTGGAATACCCTCACCCCACCCCACCCCCATCTGCAATACTTAAAAACCTTTCATCAATCCCAATACATTCAGTAACTACAAGTCCACTTTCATTCCCAGCAATACCCCCACCCCCCCAAATTAAAATACCATGAATAATAAAAAATGTCAAACAATTTCCACCAGCATCAATCTTTTCAATTTTTCATCTTTCCCAATTTAATTTGATCATAGTTTTTCAGAATTAACACATTGAAATCAATAGATCAGCTACTGTCAGCAAACACTTTTTAGAAAAACAAATTCCTTCAAATATTTAACAAATGAAAAAAAAAGGTTGCTATTGAATTTCAAGCCTTTATGTCTCAGAAAACAGATTACAGGAGAGACATTTTCTACTGGCTGATAATTGAAAAGCAATGAAAACATTTTTAAGAATGCAAAACAGAGCTAAGAAATAACCACTTAAGTCATCCAAAGATAGTCTTTATTTTGACAGAGCATCATATAAAAGGCCAAAAAAAACCCTAGTCCAATGATTGTTGCATTCATCAGTGATGTTATAGGATACAGAACAAAACAAACATTGCATCTACAGAAACAAAATACATCACACACTGAACCACGCTTTTATTCAACTGTCACATGGAGCCTGTTCCGGGCTTTATAAGGCAGTTCTTAGCTACCCATCAATGTATCATGGCTTTTACTTGCAAAGATTATAGCAAATTATGAATAGCCATTGAGGTGGGCAAGTTTTGCATCCTGTAAAACTTCTTTCAGTTTACTATGTCCGAGCAAGTAGTTATCCAATAGTACTCTGAAATCAACCGTTTCTGTTCAATTGTCTTGGTTATCATGATTAGAGGAAAACCTGTACCACAACTTTAACTTCCCAATCCATCAGTCCAAATCACAGTGATTTCAAATTGCAATTAAAAAAAGTTTGTAAGAAACCTTATTTTACAATTTATACAGATTACAAATAGATGTACAGCATTTTGAATATTTATTTTAGATAGGTTAAGATTTGAACCTGAAAAACTTTGTGCATGGCTTCGATTTGCTTCCTATACCAGTTGAAAAGGACTCCATTTCTGTTGCACCAAAATTAATTAATTTTCTCAGTTAAGATTTCAGTGATTTATTAACCTCCGAGCTTTAAGAAACTCTCTCATCATGTTACTCATTCTCATTACCATTGATAACATGATGATTTTATATGATATAAACAATGCAAATAGTAAAATTTTATAGAAATAGATAAACTACGTGACCCCATTAAACATTCAAGTATAGATACCAACCCAATAGTAGTTTTCTAAACAATAAAGTGCCTGCCCAAAACAGTTCCATCGCTCTTTTTTTTTAAAAAAAAATCCCGCACTACAAAAACAATAAAGCTAGAAGACAGTCTAAAACCCTATCTTTTTTAAGCTTTTGATTACCCACCAAAAAACCAAAATAAATAAATCATATCCTCTTTCAAAAAAAAATTCAACTCCAACATTTTCTTTTCGGCCATTTCTTCATTTGAGCAATTCCGGACACCAAGCAGATTCATTCACATCAGGAACAAAAACAAGAGCAAGTAATTCAACCAAAACTCAGGAAAAATAAAACAAATTTATGCACCCGCCTACCGTATTCCAAAAAAAAAAAAAACATCCATTAACCACACTAAAAACTCAACTAGAAAAATAAAAAATTATAAACAATTACCTTCAAAACAGACTAAAACACATGCCTCAATAATTAAACAGATAATATATTTAACAATTTAACTCTTAATTAATCCTAAAACAAACTTAGCCTAATTAGTTAAAAAAATATATAATTAACTATCAAATAAATTCCGAGCATTTCTACAGTGACGAACTAACTAAGAAGCACAAATTATAAAATAAAATAAAATTTAAATTTAATATATATATATATAGAAGAGAGAGAGAGAGAGATGGAAAAAAAGAAAAAGAATCGTACCTTGTCTGGTCTTTTTGTGGCCGCCATTGCCATTAAAAGCAGCGTCGAGTCTGCCTCTCTTGCGGTGACCACCTCCGAATTCCATTCTCTTTATAAGTAATTTCAGATCCAAGACTCAGTAACCTCTACTGCTGCTTCGGCTCCTCCTCCGCTAGCTAACTAGCTACGACGAAGAGAGAAACTTGAGAGGAGAAGAGTGGAGGAAAAAAAAAAACCTAGAGAGAGAGAGAGAGAGAGAGGGATAAGAGGAAAGTTAGGGTTTGAAGTGGAGGAGGAGGAGAGAGCGGGCGGGGGAGAGAGGGACTTCAAAGGGAAATAAATGAAAAATAAGAAGCGGAATCGAAAATTAGGTTTAAATGGGGTTTATTTATATTTAGAAAATTATGAGAGAGGCGCGCACGTGATATGGGCGTGCGTGAGGAGGCGGTGATGTTAGAAATTTTGTGAATGAGGTATTGTGTACTCTTCTTTTCTATCGTCATGGAGATAGAAAAGTAGATAAGATAAATTTAGTCCTTATAGTTATTAAAATTTAATAATTCATCCTTACTATATTGAAAAATAGTTATTGAGGACCTAACCAACCCAAAACTTGAACCACTCTAGATTAAAAAAAAAAATCAAAGAAAAATACTTGACTAACCCATAAAAAACCTGCTAACTTGATCAAAATCTTATCTTTAACCAGTTATTTTTTCTTGAATTTTCTTTTTGTTAAATGCAATTTTGTTTTTTAAAAAAAAAAATTAGATTTCAACCCACCTCTCAAAATACATCTTTTTTAAAAATAAAATAAAAATATCGGTGGGTTGAGGGCTAGCTTTTGCCCGGGTCAACCCAGATTTTTTATTAAATCAGTCAATTTTTTCTATTTTTTTTTTTTAACTTGAACCGAACCTCCAAGACCATAGAGGTTTCACAGCTATGCTAAAATGGGACCAAAGCCAGATGTACCAAACGAGAGATTTGGATGGGGTTAAAAGGATGTTTCCCGCAGAGGTTTAGTAGTTTTTTTTTTTTCTGAAAATATGTTCAAATAGTTGTCTTTCAGAGGTCACATTTATCCTGTGCAACTATTTGTATCAAACACTCAGTAGCCATTACATCTCCTACCATTTGATTCAAATCATTTTGCATCTCAACTCAACCCTTGAGAGGTTTCCAATCATACAACATGATTTTATAGTTGCACTTTCAGTTATCCTCCAGAACAAAACTGAAGTTACCTGTTAAAGCTTTGTGAGTAGCTCCAGGTCAACAAACAAGCTCATCTCCTTGATGCTGTTTCCCCTAAATGACACAAGAATACTTGGACGATGCCAACCACAAGCAACCAAGTAACTCGCTAGCTAGCTCGGAAATCCAGGAAATGATGCAGTTTCTGTACCAGCAGCTCATAGGTTTTGAAAAGGGATTTACTTTTAGTAACCCAATCCTTCTCAAGAACACCTGCTTTGGTGCTCGTGAGCATCTCATCATGGAAAGCAGACACAATGCCGTAGATTGAGTTCCTTAGCACATCAGCCATGGCACAAGTTCTTGCAAGTAGAGGACCACCTCGCTTTTTTGCTGTCGCAACATCTCTTCTTCCTGTACTGTACTTGGAGTATTTCATTTAATAGTAACTGGCCCCATCAAATGTTGGGGTTGCAAGCTTGTCTTCTTCCCCATGAAAACTTCAATAGCAAGCAGGCTAGAGATAAGTGTTGAGAGAACAGCAACATTGCTACCAATGAGTTGTGCAACCCCAAATCTATCCTCCTCATGTGACCGTTCAGTCAAGGAGGCAACTGCCTTGGCACACCATGCATACTTCTGTGGGAATTGAAAAACATTATTAAATTGTCTATGGATTCATATTGGTAAAATAATTCACATAAGGTGGCAAAAACCCTCAATCATAGGATGCTTGCAGTACAAGAGATTTCTTCTATCAATAGGCTATTCGAACAGATTTCTAGAAATCAATTTTGAACACTATTTGAAAGTAACAGATGCATTGCAACAGGTTCTGCTGCATCAGACAAGCTTGCTAACCTAGATATAAATGAATGTTAAAAATCAGAGATATCATCTGCCAAACAGCATATTGAAATACTAGAACATTGACAATGTTATCTGTAATATGATTTGTTTACGAGAAAGCAACGTAAAATAACTACAACAAACATTTTAAAAACAGAATATTTAAATTAAAAAAATCAGTGTCATCAGTGCCAACTTTCCATACCTGAAAGTTGTTTAGTGATTCATAGTGTTTTGAATCCAGTTGAGAGTCAGTTGGCAACTGCAATTGATTGGATAATTGATGTGCCTTATCAACATAACAACCTTCCAAGACTTCACTCAAGTTAGATGTAAGCTGTTCCTGAGGCCTCAAGCACGCAGCAACAACTTTTTTGTAAGTCTCACCAGTTTCTTCAAAAAATGCAGCTCGGCACCAATCATCTACATTATTCTCACAAACCATACAAAGATCAAGATATGCAAGATACTGCGGAAGAGAATCCGGAATGCTCTCCTTAAGGGCTGCAAGGAGAGGCTCACTGGGATTTGTCTCTGCTGCTGCAGAACCTTTCGGCGGTGCAAATAAGTACCTTCATAGTAACAGAAAGATGTCAAAAGAAGTAGGGATTGGGAGAAGAAAGACAACAATGTCTAATTATCTTCAAAAGTAAGAGGTAATGCCTGGACATAACATATTGCAAAGTTATAAAACAAGCAACACAACATAACACAAGCATATAGCCATTTGCAAAGTAATTTTCCTTGCAAGTAATGCAGCAGTGAAACAAATAATAAGATGACAATGTCGTTCCATATGGTACCCTATTGCAACACTCCCGAACTAAAGGTTTGCTATTTTATGTTCTTTTTAGATTTATAAGACCATTAAAGTGTTGTTCTCTCATTGAAGTAAAATATCCAGAGGATGCATTTGAAGACAGACAGACAGACAGACGCTTCAAAGCCTGCTCTCAAAACTCAAACCTGTACTGGCGTCATTGGAAACCCAGGACTTTTAGCACTACTATGCTCTTTTAACTTCCTCAAGAAAACATTATATATTATTAAAAAACTGAATCAAGTGAAGATCTTTTATTAAGAACATTATTCCTATAATTTAATTCAAGCACGACAACTAAAAGACAGGCATTTGGTAAATTTTATCCATGAAAGCATTGGCTAGTCCTCATTTAGAGAAAATTTTATATATGCCTTTTCTACTGTTTGAACCTTCCAGGGAAGAAAAATGTGGTTGGACATTCAGTTAACTTGCCTCCAAGCAATAAGTATTGGACATTCTCCTGTCACAAAAAAAAAAAAAAAATTGTTTCTTACTTCTTTTCTACTCTTTACTTGTCCAGCATAGAAAAGAAATACCAACAGACATCAAATAGTGTGTGTGTGTGTATGTGTGTGTGTGTGTGTGTGTGTGTGTAAAGCGTGAAAGGCAAAGTTATGAAGCTTTTTGATTCGTAGACTTATTGAAGTCGCGTTCTATGTAATGGTCTTTGATAAACACAAGCTACAGCAGAAGGCATAAAAAACAATAAGGACATTTATGCTAACCTGGTGTAAATGGTGACTCAATTCCCAACAGAGAAACACAGAAAAGCTCCCAATATACAGAATGATCTGCTCAGTGATGAACTGCCCCATTGTTCCTCCACTTTTAAATTGATCTGGAAGAAACACTAGCAACGCAGGTGAGCATAAGTAAGCCACATTTGAAAGCTTTAAAGCTCGTTTAATTGCCAATGGAAGTCCCATCTTGAAGCTATAGAAAAGAGGACGCTGTCCACAAAGCAACAGAAAATCAGCAATCACAAATCCCACAACTGAGAGCAAACACCAAACAAAATCTTATCCTCTGCATTCACTAATCCTATACGAGTCCTCAATCAAATAATCAGAAAACCAGATTCCAGTCTCAATAACATACTTGGACCACAATTGGAACTTGTCATCAGGAAACACAGCTTCTATCAACAAAAACTAAAACCTTATACTCACTAATCTTATATACATCTATCCCATTTCAAAAGCCCATAATTCATTTTCAATAACAATCCAATTCAAACATCAAGAACACAACTTTATCAGCAATCACTCACGTCAACAACCAACCCAACATAAGAATCTGAAAAAAAAAAAACAGAAAGTAACAAATGCCACACTTGCATTGATCTTCCATATTATCAAGAACCCATTTTTCATTTTCAATAACATGCAATTTTCAATAACAATTTGTTAGTCTGCTTTTAAAGGCATACTTTTTTTTACCTTTTAATTTAAATAAGATTTGCACTGTTTAACATATAATCATTTACTATATCGATGGAGAATTCTTTTATATTTTCAATTGAAATATATGATACACAATAAAAGGATTTTTTTATATATATAGATTTAGACAGTGAAAGGGATCTTCTAGACGCATTTACAAATTCCAACCAAGATGAGAATA